>Ga0181612_164779_pt1 | contig 15308 bp, 7 predicted proteins | sample HoacroProtozoa21_FD_119630 | JGI IMG/M metagenome (GOLD analysis project Ga0181612, IMG submission 119630) | Hoatzin crop microbial communities from Cojedes, Venezuel. Combined Assembly of Gp0051906, Gp0051904, Gp0051908 | reverse complement strand
CCAAAACTTGCACTTTTTCATCAGGAGAAGGTCACAGGGGTTTGGGACAGAGCTGTGCAGCGTGAGAGCTGGGTATGGGCACAGTCTGTAGTGACCCCAGAGACATCACTTCCATCGCAGGCTGTGCCAAGAGCTGCCATCTGTCAATTGTGGATGGGTCTCCATCATCCAGAGTGGAGAATCAGAGGTGTGTGAGTGTGCACAGTGGTGTAGGAAGTAATGCAGCTCATTGCTCAGCTGTAAAATTATCTACGTGCCTTCCTCTGCCTTAGGATAACCCTGGAGAACAAGGACTCTCCTTCCCTGCTCTTCCCTACAGTGCCTTCTGCGACAGCTCAAGCTCTTTATGATGCCACCTGCTCTGTGTCTCGTTAGGGTTCACTTTCTCCATCCAAAGGAGCAGGATAACAATCTGATCTCCACCAAGGAACACAGCACTACCTGAGGACAGATAACTGTTCAACGTTTGTTGTCATCTCTAGTCTAATCTATGCAGTATATAACAGTGGGAATAGGCCACAGCACAATAAAACACCACAACGATTGTAAAACTTGCAAAACAGTTCCTGCTGTGATTGGCGATTAAAAAATAAATAAATCTAAATGGCTTTCTGAAGTATAAAGCCATTTACAATTTATTGCCAGAGCTCTGATCCTTAGAAAGTTCACCATTAAAGGAATTACGCAGGGTACTGTACTCTGGCTTGTTGAAGCCTCTTCCCAAGTTGAACATAAAAAGACAAATAATTTGCACAACATAAATTTACTAGCACCTTAAACTGTCTGTTCATTGAATTACCTCAGAGGACGAAGAGAGGGAAGCTCACTGCTTTTCACAAGGCGCAGTAAATTCATACAGCCTGAGACAGGTTTCACTGCCTGGTGTTGCTTGGAGAAAAATCATAATAATAACTGGTCTGCTACCTACCCATTCATTAGCAGCAATTACACTGTATTAGTGTTACAAATTGCTATTGAAAGATGTTACCAAGCTAGAAGCCCTCAGTTTAATTGAAAGCACTTTTTTATTTGATTACTAATGGCCCTGTGTTATAATATCAATGACCTGCATGAGAAAATTGCTTCCCCAGAGGGATCTTGCTGGCAAAAGAGCTCTGCTGGAGGACAGAGTGTTCCTCCTGCCTTTGGGAGCGGTGGAGGCTTTGACCTTTCGAGGGCATGCTCAGCACCCAAGGGGAGGTGAGGAAAACGTGGTCAAGGATTGTTTCCATACCTAAAGGGCAGCTTTTTATAAATTATTTTGCCAAAAGATCTAAAGGAACCGGGACTTGGTGCAACATGGGGAGTAGGACACAGCAGCGAAGTGAGGCAAAAGGACCTCATGTCTGCAGAAGGATCATTTTACAGCCTCCAGCAAGAACACTTTCACTATAAGCCCACCACTCCGCTATATGGGACATAAGTGTTTTTGTTCATTGTGTGCAGCATCTTTTGTTTCCAAGATAAGCACGTAATTAGCTGAAAGAAAATGCAGAGAGAGGCTCATCTACTAGGTTTCCATCTTGCTGCCGTTGGCGATCCATTAATGAAGCCTAATTACAATGTCAAAAGCCTATGTTCTAGCTCAGTGACTAATTGACTTTGGAGATGCAAGAGCTCTTTTGTTGTTTTAAGCTAGGAGAATTGAGAAGGCAGGAAAAATAATTGTTAATTAGTTTAGTTCTGCTTTATCTGTAACACAAAACAAAATATTAGTTACAGCAATTCTGTGCCTGACAATATATCTTGTCCCTCCTGCCATTGCAGAGCACTGGAAAAGGATTCTTTTCTGTTTACACCTGCAAAGTATTTATCGCCCACTCTTCTGTTGTGTTCTTTGAGAAGGATTTTACTGTGTGAAGTAGACCTGATGGTGCCAAAAGGTCAGCTTGGATTGAGGTTTCCGATGAGTAAGGACCATAGCATAGAGGAACATGAAGTTTGCTACTTGAAACTTGGATTGGATGGGATGGAGGGACGGATAGATAAACTCTAGGAAAGAAAGCTACGGAAGGATGGTTGTAATGGTGTGCTTTCCATAAAAAATAAAAACAAGAGCTGCTTTGTCTGCATGTAGGGTCATTTCTTTGTAACATCCAGGGGTATTGCTCTGAAACAAGGAACTCGATGATATAGGAAGACATCGCGTCTCCTAGGTCCTTCCTCAAGGTGGATTGCAGAGGTTTGAAGGAGCAAATGCTTGGTATGTCAGCCCTTCACATCCCAGTTTGAGTCAGTAGCTCCTAGGCATGGTCCTACCTGGATCAGCCTCCCTAAAAAGGGCTGGGGATTGTTTTGCTTCCCAAAGACATGAACAGCATTGAGTTTTGTGGAAGTATTTGGATTAAACGGGCAATGGGCAAGGTAGGCTGAATGGATGCAGTTTTCTGTGGAGGTGAAGTTCCAGCCCTCCCTTTACATTAATTTGTGCCATTACCAGAAAAAGTCAGGCAAACAGCATAAGCAGCAGAGTGACAATAGTAGTATATAGTGTAGACATTACCATGTGTGCCATGACAGTAATTAAATTCAAACCCATCTTTAAGTTCCTGACACTACTAAATTTTACTTTCAAGACATTTAAGGAATAACTAGACATATAAGAGAATTAACTACAGGAGCTCATTTCCATGATTGGCAAACTGATTATAGCTAAAAAAGAGAGAAAAACAATGCCGTCATCATCTTGTCAGGTGGAAATGAATTGCCTCTGATCAGCTTAGATAGAAGAGCCATGGAACTAAATGGAAAAGGAGGACAACAGAGTGAAGAATAAGTCCAGAAATATGTCAGAGAGCCTGGACGTTACATGTATTCCATGAGGACCAGTACTAGGCTGTGTGAATGTGAAAGAAGCAGTAATTCTACTGGCCAAAAATTTATATTTTCTCTGAAACCCTGTGTCACAAGACAGTGGTTTCAACATAGCCAGAGTCTCATTGCATTTCTGAGTAATAAATGAGGCTCCCTGCTACCCCATGGCTTCATCCCCACCTGACCTGCTGAGATCAGCCTGATGAGCAGTGAGGTTTCCAGCTCCTGAACTGTGGTTTGCACAGCTCCCTCTGCATTTCTCAAAGCCCGGTTGTGTCCTGGATTTTCCTCTGGCCAGGAATTGCTGTTATCTCTTTGCCTGGCTTTGTCATGGTAATAAAACCCCTCTAACTCTTCCCTGGGCATATGGCGCTGGAAGGATTTTGAGCCCAGGCCATTAGTCAGTGAAGCCCGTAGGTTAAATACTTCCCTCATCTTTGATGTTTTCTGGACCATATTTCAACCCTGGTTTCAAAAAGCGAAAGAGAATAGGATCAATAGCTCATTAAGCAGCAGTCAAAAGAGCTGATACATAGGCTTGTTTGATCAACTGTTGGACCTCCAGGTCTGCTCATCCACAACCATTGTGGGTTATTCCTGATTTATGGAGATGAGCATTACAGCCCTGTATGTCCCTCCTTATTTTCACACCCACCTCCTGGACTGCTACTTGCTTGCTTCCTCACCAGTCCTATCCATAGCTTATTGTATGTCCTTTTTTGTCTGCATGAATTCAGGATCTTGGCTTGCAAATGCTTTTCTCTGGAATTGGCTGTAACACTGAGCTGATATGCAATGTTATTCAACAGCAAGGTGAGATTCTGAACTGTGCCGGGAGCTTGGCTGCTGGTAGTCCTTGCTAAAGAGAGAAGTTGAGAACCATAGCATACAGAAGCTTCTTTTCTCCTGCTCACAGTGGAGGTTTTTCTTCCCCCATTGTAAATATTTTATCTTTAAGATTGAAAGTGATTTTTACATAACCAGGAAAAAGATTCCTTGGATGACAGTGGAGGAGACTCGGTTGCACTGGGTGAGGTGTTTAGAATCTAATTGCACAAGTCTGAAGGAGTCTTTATACTCTATAAAGAGAAATAGGCTCAGGTGCTGCTTTGTTGCACTAAAATGCATGCATTAGATAATTAGACAAGCATGCCCTGTGGTATGTATTTCTATTGAGAAACAAACGTAACGTAAGAAGCTCAATCACAGAGGCCTAGGTTTTATATGTGTAAAATTAGACGACCGAAATCTTCTCCCTAGAAGTTTGGGAGCTGGCAGGGATTACTCTGGAGTCTAGGGTGTACAAAATTTGACTGAGAGGATGAGGTTCTTCTATCAAGAACTGGCTGTAGTCCTTGAGCTAATGCCTGGAAACATGTTGACTCATTCCTGCAAGTCCAAGAGTATAATAAATGATTTTTCCTGTAAAAGAAGCTTTTTATTTTGAGAGAAGGGTCTTGGTTTCTCTATGGACCTGTTTCTTTTCTTGCGTTGAAATAAAATGCTGTGACATGAGATGCAGGCTTTCCCACCCACTGACAAGACTATGGTGAGGTAGCATTGTCAGGCAATGACATCAAAGCCTGCACAAAGAAATAAGCTGAATTCACTTCTAAAATTTTCAGCAAACTTTTAATATTCACCCAAACACCTCTGCTATGGTGACATTTCTGAACAGGCCAAGTTATTCTGAAAAGCTTTACACATAATCTCAAGTATAAATATTTTGATACAAAAAATAAAAATAAAATCCTCTTCCAATCCCAACCCCTGGAGCTCACATTCCATGGTGTGCCATCGTGCCCTGAGTCAACACGGCCTCTTCACGCCAAGCCAGGCTACAGCGGTAGCACACAGGCAGCATTAGGTGCTTCCGGCCCGCATCACGTTTTTGTCTTGCCAGTGCCAGGAATCCAGGAACAGCAGAGTCTGAAAGGTGTTGAGGTGAACTTACTGGCTTTGAAGGTGCTTAGAGGTGTGGGATGAGGAAGGAGCTAGTGAGCCTCTGGTCACCGCAGTGGGGAAGGCACCGCTTCCATCGGCTGCAGCTCCAGCAGCAGTTCCCTGTGGTTTAGGTGTTAATGATGTTTTGTAGCTTCAGATGAGGACGTGGAGACCAGCGAGCAGCAGAGCAGGGGCACGTCTCCTGGGGCTGGTGTTAACAGTACCGAATTGTGTTGTACAGAGCCATGGCCGCTGGCTCGTTGCACGTTATCAGGACTTACCGAGAACAGGTCCAGCTCGGGTGCTAGTTCATTGAGACATTTTGGGAGCATTTGCTGGCTAGGAAAGCTGAGCTTTTTTTCTCATTGTGTTGTACAGCAGCTACAGATACACCCAGCTAACAGCAGCATCATATCCTATCTTGTCTTCAAAGCACACTCAGAGATCATTACTATATTTCACCTACTTACTGACAAATGCATTATGCTTACAATAATAAGCTGATCAGCGGCTTTGACGTTTTACGCTCAGCATCTGAGTTGATTTTAAGTCACTTTGACTTTTAAATTAAATTATCTCATGCATAGAAACAAAAGATGCAGAAGAACACAGCAAGGATTCACAGAACTCATAATCAAGTACTTATTAACACATATATATATTAAGCTTTAAATCAAAACCAAACCTTTCCAGTTTTTTTTGATAGATGCACTCTATACGATGCAACAAACATTAGCATGGTCTAGCTCTCAGCCACAGACAGTGCTCTGCCTGTTACACGACGTCTGGTCTACTGTTATACTTCTTCCCTTTTAAACAAATGCAGATAGACTAGGCTCTTTAAAAAAATACAAGCTGGCCATAGTGCTGTGACTGAGCTGCCCTCCACTACAAGTGAAGGAGTTCTGGTTTTGTCACGTTAGGAAGGAGGGAAATAACATTGTTCTGGGATCTTAGATGATCTTGTTCTCTAGGGCTTCGATCCTTTTTGCCACAGCTTCCAGTGAGCAAGAGTTAAGGGAAAAAATGACAGTGCAGATTAGCGATTCATTGCTGAAGTCCCCCCCTGGCTTGCAGAACAGATAACGAATGGAGCTACCTTGCTGGCAGCAGGTAGCAGAGGAGTGCTGCCATCACCTACTCGGGCATTTCCAGAACTGATCAGGTTGATGAACTTTTACTGAAGGTAGAAAATGTTCGTGCCTGCACACATGCTCACATGCACCTATAAATTTACTATAAAAGGAAGAATAAAAGATGTGAGAATGATTGGAATGTCTTTTGAGTGACTGACAGAGAATTTCTGACCTTGAGCAGTATGGGTTGCATGAAGAGCAGAGCAGAGTGCTTTGCTTAGAGTTATATAGTGTGTCGCAATTTTCTGCTCTTTTCACTAATTGCTTTTCATGATGTGCCTGGGAGCAGCAACCCACTGGGTGAGAACTACTGATTTACTCTGACCTTTTGCATAACTTAAGTCGTAGATTTCACTCAATTTGAGTTAAAGAGTAGAAAATACACTGTGCAATGAACAGAGCAAAGCACAGAAACATATGAATAAATTAGAACATTGCTTTTAAAATTATATTCTCGCCTTATTCTCAGTAATGAAAAATCTCCTTAGCCCTGTGTTAGCCAATCCAGGTTTCACTAATTTCTTTCCCCATGCAAAATTTGAATCTTATTGATGCCTTTTCTTTCATTTTTCTTGTTTCTCTTTCAACCGCTTATTCATGGTCTTTGTGCAATATGACAGGACCCAACATGGCAGAATGTGATCCCACAAACTCAGTTCGAGTGCAATCCCACTCACCTCACTGGATATATTTGCAGTGAGCAGTTACATGAAAATTAGTCTCTCACAACTAAGGTTTAGCCAGCTGGGAGAAACAGAACCTATCCCTCTGACTATTGAACCCATCCATCTGACTTTATCCAGACCACCAACGATACTGTCAGAGGTGGTTTGCTGTAGAAGACCCTTTTTCCCTCCAGTGCTATGGACAGATTTAGGCCAGTCAATTCAGGTGTTTACGTTGTAGACATTTACAGTCAGATAAAAAGAATCCCATCCATGTGGGTGGGATGAAACCAGTGGTTTCACCTGCTCATAGTCCAGCGTTAGCCACTGCTGCTCTCAGCCCTCCCATATCTTGCAGAGGTAGCAGCATCATCCCATGCATGAACCACGCTTCCACACTTGTCACATTGGCTCATTTAAGCTTCTTTCTAAAAATTGACCTAGATCTTGGTGCCTACAGCTCATTGCTGCATTGCAATAGTTTGACATATTGTACTTTGGCTCTATTGTTTCTGAGCCGCTTACTCTGTGTCAGACGAGTAGCTATGCACTCTGGTGCAGGGACTCTTCTTGTTATACACATTTGTAACCCAAGTGTCTTGTTTCTTGGCTTCCTGAACACCTACCCACCTGCCTTCCCCCACAGGTAGACTTTCCCCACTAGCTCCTCCAGAAAGCGCAACCCAACCCATGGAGTTCTGAACAAAGACAGCTTCCGAAGGATATATTTCCGCTGCAATGAATTTATGAGATCTTCTACTTTTGTCTGGAACTTCACAATAGATTTACATTCACATGGATCTTCCTCTGTGGATCAGAATATCAAGAAAATTAGTCAAGTGGCACAGAAAAAAAGGATTGAATTAAAATCACTGAGACAAGTGAAACAAAGTAATTTCTTTTTTCTTTACCACAAATATGGAGAAAATCAAAATAACGTTCCTCCTGTTTATCTGACTGATCACTTCTGGCTTTAACCTCAGATGGCTAGAGAATCTCACATTGTCTTGTTTTATAGGCCAGGCTCTGTGCAAAAAAAGTCTTACCCGGATCTCCAAGTTTCCAGAAATCCCACTGAACTCCACTACTGATGCTTAAAGTTTGCCCCATAAATTTGAATCTGACCAAATGCAGTGCTCAGAACAGTCTCTGGTTGCCAGTTTTCTTCCCAGTAGCATCACTGTGGGCCATACTCCTCTCATTTTGTGAAGTAAAAATAGAAGGCAATTTATCATCTGAGAGTCAAGACTTGTTTGAGCTTTGCTTCAGCACTCCAGTTCTTGAGCAGGCAGAGCAATGTGCATTAAACAGTTTGCTAATCTATGTCAATAATTTACATATGTTCTTCAAGAAAAATTAACTGAAACTGGAATAGGAGTGAAAAAGGGTACTGAGATGACTGGGGAAATAAAGGAGATGTTTACAAAACCATACTGAGTCAGCTCAGCTGCCTAGTAAATGGAAGGAGTAAATAGGAGGACTCCTTCAGGGAAAGGACATCACTTGCACAAAACCACAGCAGGATTACACCAGTCATGAGTAAACTAGAGCTGGATATTATGAGAAGATTTCCATCCATCTGTTGATAAATGCAAGCTGGTGCTGGAAATCAAACAAATACAAATATTTCCTTTCCTTTCCTTTTTTTTTTTTTTTTTAACTCAAATGTTAAGATATTTACCAGAATTTAGTTTTCTGCAAACAAGTACTTTGTCCAAAATTTATTTTTTACTTTTTTTTTTTAGTGCTAAAGTCTAAGTGTATTTGCTTTCTTGAAAGAAATTTAAATACAGTATGTTGAGGGTTTTCATATAGCTCCCATCATCTTGTTCTTGGATCAACTCCTACTTCTTAAAGTATCCGTGGCAAATGGTCTCTGTCTTGCAAGCCTGGCTACCAGGCTCTGCAAACACAGGACCTTCTTGGATGGTGTTGTCCCTCCCAGACTTCCCCAGGAAGAAAGGCAGGTCCTATCTTTAGGGATCCGGAGAACAGGGCGCTTGCCCTGCAGACCCAGGACATCTGTAGTGAAGCGAGGAACCAAATCTGATTTTCCTGAGGCAAGGCCTCTAACTTCCGAAGTACTTTTAACTTTCTAATATACTCTAAGGGAGAAAAAACAGATGAGTCATCTGCTACTAACCTACTAATATTTACATGGATATCTCTTGGTTTTGGCACAAACAACAATGTTAGAAATTGCAAAGAAAGGGAAAAAGCAGATTAACATTTGACAATGTGCTTTATTTCATCTGGTTGATGCTGTAGAACATCTCTGCATGCCATGAGTGCAGTGGAGATCTCTGCATCGCATGGGCCCATGGGGCACTTGAAAGCAGGTCTACGCACTCATGGGAAGTAGAGCTGAGCTTGGCAGAGCTCTCTTGGGAACTAAATGAACCCCATCAGAGCTGCGTGCAATGTATCTTGCTGGGAACTGGAAGGAAAAGTTTGCAGAGCAGGGTAAAGGAGCCTGAGCACCTGGACTCAACAAGAGAGTGCCAGGTTCCTGATGAGCCTGGCAGTGGAGGTCTCAGAAGTGTGGCAAGGTATTCAGCATCTTAAATGAAGCATGAGTGTTTGGGACTCGCTATGATCTGCCTGGTCAAGCAGATGCATTGCAAAGAGCCAGTACTTCCTAGGAGGCATACGATTCCTTCAAAACCAAAATCTAAAATAACTATGGTAGTGCTTTTTTTAATCATTTTCAGACTCAGGTTGTTTACAGGTCAACATTCTTTAAATCTGACGTTATTCTTTACCTCCTCTTGTCATGCCAGTGTCCCATTCAGTCCTCTCTCAGCCTTTGCTTCACTAGGCTATCGGAACGTGAGCAACTTAGCATTCATGTAGCCCAAGTTCAGACACCTACGAGTCATGTGGAAGACAATAGATGCTTATTTTAACTTGAAATGTGTCACCCCTGTGGTGCCTGTTTGAATGTAGAAGCAGCTAGTGCTTAGCAAGCTTCAACTCAGCTGTCCAGTTTTGTGATGATCTTCAAACTGGGCCAAATATATCAATCCTTAGCTTCCCTTTTAAGACTAACTCTTCTTTCCTTATGTCACTTTTGGCTGTTCTCAGGGACTGCTACCACCTGAATTGATCGTTACTGAAAAGGAAGGTAGAGAAGGGGAGAAGGGTGGAGGAAAATGGAAGGAGAAAGCAGTTTGTGAGAGGGGGATATGGAGGAGGTTCAGGGGTGGCTGTGGTTCAGGTAACAACACAAAATGTTGATGTCTTACAATGCTTCCAAGTACCCTGCAAAGTGGATAGAGTGAGAACAGAGAGCTGTTTGTAACGTCCATTTGAAGGGGCATTTTTGTCCTTCTGCTTCTAGCCTTCAAATTCTGTGACTAAATCCCCCCTCTCCCCAATCCCCCACTCTTACCAATGCAGATTTTCATTTGCAGCTTTTTCCCAATCTTGCTGATGGTTCTGAAGTCAGCCGTGTAGAAGTAGTGCTCGGCTACAGGTTCTGAAGCAATTTCCCTTAGTTCATCCTCAACTGCGTTGCCAACTCCCACAGCGAACATCCTAAAGCCTGCAAGCAATGAGAGCCTGTCAGTGGGACAGCCGCGGAGCATCTCGCTGCTCTGGTACCAATGTAAACCCTTGCTCACCTTTTGGACCCACAGTCTCCACACAGCTCTGCAGATGTTAACTGGGAAATGAACTCCCTTACCCTCTACTACTATAAACTTATTTCAACCAGGTCAAACAGGGTTCCAAAATATTTTTTGCAGGCAAAGTCTTACTAGAATTATTCAGACAATGACCCCTATCACCACAAGAACACTGTTTTGGAGAGACAAGAAAGGAGAGATGATCATAGCGTCTTGACAGGATCATGCATCCAACTAACAGGGAAGTGATAACACAGCAGAAGGAAACAGTGGAAAATTTCAAAATAGCCTGCGGCCACCGTTAATTATCCTATGTGGTGACAAAGTCCCCTGTGCAATGGAGACCTGTGGTTCAGCAAAACTGTAGGTGAATCCCTTTCTAAAATTGCAACTCATATAGTCTGTCAAAAGCAACCCATACTGTGAGTTAGGAACATGTCCAGGTACTCTGCTTCACTGCCAAGAGATTGATTGGCCACCTCTGGCTTAAACCTGTTTCTATTGAACTGAACTGCAGTTCTCCCATCGACCTGAGTGGTGACACTATTTAACCCCTGTTTTGAAATACTTGTCTCTACTTCGCCATGTCTAGACACTGGTAATGCTTTCCCCGCCTCCCCTTTTTGCCTTCTCTTTCTACCTCTGAATGTGTCCAATATTTGTGGGTTTTTTCACAGTTCAACTCAAGGAACATGTTTGGAGATATAGCATCTTGTTATTTAGCCCACTGAAATCACTTATGAGCAGATGTTGGAGATTTCTGTGTAGGGATAAGAGAGGAAGAAGAAACAAGGCATAAAGTTTTATCATCACAGAGGAATAAATTCCACAGATACAGCTCATAAGGACCTTTTGTTTTATAGGAGCTGAACATCCACATAAAAAGTCAGCTTGCTTTGTAAACATCAGCTTTTCATGAGCTTGTACTTGACCTTTATTATTATGCGCTAGCCCTTAGTCCCATCTAGTGGTTGAGACCGAAGTTAAAAGGATGTAAAGAATTTAGCAATTCATGAGCGTATTCACACGGGCTGCATCCATTTAACACAGAGATGTCAGCAGACTGGGAACTCGTTCAGGAGGTCAGCAAAGGGGCAGATCTCAAGATATTTATACTTCACGGTGTTTAGATATATAAATATATCAATATGTAGCCATTGTGCCCTTTTAATATTCCAGCAGAAGCTGCAGGAAGTTTCTTATTAGTGTGTCTGGGATTTGGACAGGGAGTCCACGGTTACTCCCTAAATCTGTGTTTCTGCTTTATTTGTTGTTTTATGTCTCCTTTTTCTTTTCTACACTTTAAGGCTGATACAGCCAAGCCACACTTGACCCTACAACTCCTGTTATTCTCCAAGGGGCTTTCTGATGGTTGTCTTTGCCTCACCATGTGTGCCACTGATGCTGACCTGACTGTCATTACCAACATCAGACAAATCCTCAGCTTCTTCCTTCAGTTTCCTTCACATTAGTGTGAGGCATGCTAGACCAGTGTGCATCCTACACCAGATGTGTGAAACTCCATCTTGCCCAGCAGAGACACCTCCAGCATACTTAGATCAAAGACACAGAGGGGCTGTGGGAACAAAAAGCAGCTATAGTCAAACAAGGATTCATCTGAACCTGACCTGAGTTGCTCCAAGTTCTTTATGAGAGTGCAAGGATTGTCAGACAAAATCTCGACAAAGTCACTCTATAGTAACCTGTTTCTATCCTAAGAAAGAGATATCTCCAGGGAAAAAGTCATGCCTAGATTGATACGAGATGCAATACCTGGCCCAAGGGAGCAACAAGCCACTGAGAATTCAGGAGACCTACCTAAGTCTTTGGCTTTCTTAGCAGCATCGGTGATGTAATCTTGTGACCGTCCATCAGTGAAGACTATGCCAACCTTGGGGACCCCAGGCCTAGCTCCATTTATGATGGAAAAGGAACTGTCAATGAGGTACTTCAGAGCCTGGCCTGTCATCGTTCCTTTCTCCATGTAGGCCATTTTCTTGACGGCTGCTTTGATGTCCTTCTTGTTCTTGAACTGTCCCAGTGGAAACTCCTGTCTGACAGAACTGGAGTACTGCACTAGGCCAACTTGGGCTTGTTTGTCTGACACCTCCAGCGAGTCCACAATCTGATTGATGAATTTCTTCACGAGCTCAAAGTTCTCAGGCCGCACACTCTTGGAGCCATCAATCAGGAAAACGAGATCCAGAGCAGATCCTGATGCACCATTGCAAGCTGAAACAAAATATGAGAAGAGGGCAAAAGAACACAGCAACTAAGACCCCAATTGATTATATGGGAAAATACAACCCTAATGTCATTTTGTCGCTAATGAATTGGTTTAATGAATCAAAACTCAACAACAGTTCACACTAACGTTTTGAAAATAATCCCTGGTTATAAGTGCATAGTTTCTTTTTCTTCCTTTTCTGAGCAGAACATATCTACCCTGTCTCAATCCTGTCCCCACTGTACCACTGCAGATCACAGCTCGGCTCAGTGCAAATGAAAATCATCACATACCGCTGCAGGTCTTCCCATCGCTGTTCAGCGTGAAACCCTCTTTACAAGCACACTTGAACGCTCCTGGGGTGCTGATGCAGATCTGCTCACAGTCATGGTCTCCAGTGGCACACAGATCTGACACCACTGCAAGCAAAGGTGCAGATGAAAATTAGAGACCGTGCCAAGGCTTCTCCCTGCTCAGCCCATGCACAAAGTGTGATATTTGCCCCGTACACTCAGTGATAACTAAATCCGCTCTGCAGCAAGACAAGGCAGTGAGAGGTCATTACTCTTGGAAGCAACTGAGATATAAAAAGCAAGGAGAAATTTGCATGAGTCTCCTGACTCCAAGGCACAGCCAGGACTAGAAATAGTCTCCATAGTGAGGGCAAAAACCATCTGTCTGTCGAGCATATCACAATATACTTCACTCTCCAAATGTGCTGGATGAGATTTGGTTTCCAACCTACCATCTGGGCTGGCCAATATCCATTTTTTCCAGCTATGTAGTACAATTATGATTAGTGAGTTCAGCCCCATGTATAGTTGTCTTTTCTGGATGAGATTCACATGCAAACATACTTGGAATTCACTTCAGAGCTACCCTCGCACATGCAGCTTTCAGATTTGCTCTCTACAAACATTTCTGCCTGCTGATCTTAACCTGGATCTGACTCCTGAGACGCTGAGCAAACAGAAGCTGAATTGCAGCAGTCTGAGCCAGCAGCATTCAGTGACTGACAACACTGTCACAGCTACAGCGACGAAGATGGAAAACCAACTCAAAAGTAAACAGATCTGGTTGAAGCAATTCGTTTACAAATACCAGGGAAATCTGTGCAGAAAACTGAGAATTTCTGCTTGTATTGTAATGATGGGAGTTGGCGCAAAGTCTTTCAACGCTAAGGGGCTTCTCTTCATTATTTCAAGTTATTTGTGTTCTGCTCTGCATGTATTTGGTATTTCTTCTGGCCTTCCCAATTTGCATGAATGCATACTGTGCCAGTACTGGTAGATCTTTCCAGCAGATATGTAGCTCGTATAATTAGCGGTATTACTAACCATGCAGATGGCTGTAACCCTGGACTCTCAGGTTGAGTTCTCTGAAGCCTACAGAGATCTTGTTAGACTATCTAGTTGCTGGATTGCCAAGGATCTCCCTTTTCCCATGTGTTTGTTAAGCATTATGGGAAACAGCTTGGACAGTGCTGCTCAGGTCTTCCTGCTGTCAGTACCCACAAACCGTGCTTTGCAATAGCAGGTGGTGTTTGGGTACATCTCCAAGGACGGTTTTGTGCAGCTGCTTGCATAGCACGATAACAACCCACTTGGCCGTTAGTATGGTGCTATTCTCTGTTAGCCATAATAATCCTTAGCACAGTGCTTCCCTTGGATGCATCTCTGAGGGGTTTTACCATGAGGAGATCTTTGTCATCTGCATGTTGCAGATTTGAAAAGCAAGGCACAGAAGGGATTTTTTTCTCTCTCTCTTTTTTTGAATAGCACCAGTGTCAGAACTTCAAAACACATTGTCAGGTCTCTCCATCTCCAGCTGACTCCTGACTCCAGGACAGCCAACATAAACTCCCACAAATATTCATGGCCTGGATTCCACTTTCTGAAATTTTGTCTCTGTCTCCCCTTTAGTATGCAATATTTGTCCCCCTCTTCCGTGAGTTTCTGGTGTAGTGACACCTGATCATAATACATGGCTGTCTTTATAGTCAAAATTTTCCTCCTTCCTACAGAGGAAGGTTTACTTGATGAAAGCTGCTCACCCCCATCATTTTCAGCCTGAAAGTTGAATCGTGAAATTTTACACCTCTTCAAGAAATTGGTCTTGGAGAGTTTTACAGGTCCATCTGTGTGCATGTGTTTGCAATGCCTTGCCATAGGCGCTGTGGTGTATCGCACCTTTTAAAAAGTGTTGCCATGCGTCTGTGCTTTGGCGGGATGCGTGTGCGAAACCCCCAAGCCTCTCTTGCTGACACATAAAATGGATATTTATAGACCACCTCCTACAGTCTTGTGGGTACATTTGAAAGTAATAAAGCTTTCTCACTCCATTCACCCGTTTGTGAATACGTGTTTGTAGGATAGTCAGGCTCTTTTTAGATGCTGTGCAGAAAGGCATTAGATACCGCACCAGCTGGGAGAATTTCTTGGTTCACAAGGCTCAAAACCAACAACGTAGTCAGGCAAAGGCGGTTCAGCCTCTAGCAGGGAAGTCAAACCAGCCCATGCTCAGCTGGGAGTTCAGAAGGCAATACTGGTGGGGGAAATTACAAGACATTCTCAGAACTGCCCAGATAGGCTTTAATATAAGGACAATAATTTTAGCTAGCTAAAGATCATGTTTTTCAGGTTCTTCCTCAATGCCTCAAGGAGTGTGTAGGTTATGTTTACAAACTCTTCTGTGGCAATGAAGTCTGGAGACTTCTTTAACTAAAACCTGGAATTCTGTAAACAAAACCTGATATTATAGAATCATGGAATCATAGAATGGTTTGGGTTGGAAGGGACCTTTAAAGGCCATCTAGTCCAAACCCCCTGCAGTGAGCAGGGACCTCTTCAACTCGCTCAGGGTGCTCAAAGCCCTGTCCACCCTGGCCTGGAATGTT
>Ga0181612_164150_pt1 | contig 15310 bp, 4 predicted proteins | sample HoacroProtozoa21_FD_119630 | JGI IMG/M metagenome (GOLD analysis project Ga0181612, IMG submission 119630) | Hoatzin crop microbial communities from Cojedes, Venezuel. Combined Assembly of Gp0051906, Gp0051904, Gp0051908 | reverse complement strand
CTGGACCCAAAACTGAGCATTAGGGAACACCACTCGTGACTGGCTACCAACTGGATTTAACTCCATTCACCACCACTCTCTGTGCTCGGCCATTCAGCCAGTTCTTTAACGAGTGAAGAGTACACCCATGCAAACCATGCACAGCTAGTTTCTCCAAGAGGACACTGTGAGGAACAGTGTCGAAGGCCTTACTGAAGTCCAGGTAGATGGCATCCACAGCCTTTCCCTCAAAATGAAATAAAATGTTAAAAAAAATGATGAGACTATTAATTGTGTATTACATTGACTTAAAATTTTGAGGCCGAAAAAATTCCAAACAATTAGCTGTAAGCATGCAAGTAAAGTTAACCTTCTATTTGAACATTTGTAAGACAGGTGTAAGTTGACATGTGTTTTGTACCATGTGCAACTGCTCCAATCAACAAATATCTTGCAATTTTAATATTTTTAGGTTTCAGTCAATTAAATTTTTGTCCTTACTAGTCTCATTTACTATAAAAGTTACCTAAATTTTATATTTAACCTGACATAGATAATATTTTTACATTGACCGTCACAAGAACATTTCTTGTAACAATGCCACCAACGTTAATTTGATCATTGCTGTACAGTGCACTTATTTGTCCAATATAAACTTTTTATTATGTAAATAATATTTTTTGATGTGTAAATAATTGATTAAAAAAATCTTCTGAATAAGGCAGTTGCTTTACTATTGCTTAAATAATATACTACATAATATACCTCATATGCTATCAACATCCTACATAATGCTTCTCATACACTATCAACATTTTAACATATTTTACACTCTATAAAGTAACGCAAATTATTCTTAGCACAGATCAGTTCCATTAAACAGACAAGAAAACCAGTTCAGCTGTAACACTAATGAAATGACAGTGCTCATTTGGGTTAAGAAACAAAAATTTGTAACTGGACTAGTGCTTCCCCACCTCTGGAACAGAACAGGGGTGTGGCATCATAAACAATGCCTTCAACAGTGTTTCTAATTAAATACGTAACGTTAAGGGTGAACTTTGTTTTGTGAGAAATTCTCAGAGTTGATAGGAGTCTATTTGTCCAAAAAGCTCTCAGCATTAAACTATATGTTATTTCTAAGCTGCTCTCAATTGACATCTACTTGATCAGCTATTAAAGTCTACCAGTAAACCAATAAAAGTCAGTGCTTAAGAAGCCAGACAGACAGTTGAAATAATCATGATACCTGCAGTTAGAAACCAAAGCACGCCATTTCCTTTTTAAAAGTTGTCATTTTCTTACTAAAATTACTGGCAAAGAACATTTGCTGCCAGTCAAGATGAATGAAGAAAAAGAATGCTAAAAAGAAAAAGAGAAAGAGAGCATAGCAAAGTCTTACTGGAACAACATAAAAATAAACATTTTGCGAATACTCTTTTTGCTAGGGTGCATCTTCTCTTTTTGTTTTTACGTTGCACCTGTTATTGACTGCTAGAATAACAAAGGTCACTGGAACACAGAGAATGGGTCCCATAGCTTTCAACACTACTTCTTTCTTATATTAAAAAAAAGAGAATGCATTTTTAATAGCATTTCTCGTTTCCATCATAAAGTGCATGCATATTAGAATAAAAAATAATACATGTACAGTAATTTAGGGGTTTTTTACTTAAAAGTTCATAGGTACTAAGAGGAGTATTAGTTACTTCTATCACTATCAGCATTTTGGGACCTAGTTTTTGTTTATTGATTAGTCTGTAAAATCTCACTCCTGTTTTAACTGAACTACTAATGATTATCACTACATATTTGCCAACAAGAAATGCCTGTTGAAATGTTTTATCCAAAACTCACTCATAGCTCTTGCGCTACCACCAATCAAATTCTCCCAACAGTTGTGAGAGTTCATCTGATTTCCACTTTGTAAAAATAAAAATACTTGGATGGTTGTAAACTAAATTGAGTAGTCACTCCTCATTCAAGGTATCTGTACCAAAATTTTATCCTAAGTGTATTTTACATCTGTAATAGCCTTGCGTTTTCCCCAAAATACTTTATCTCATTCTTCTTTAAAAAGACGTCAGATACAAATAGAAGGATACAGCTACATGCTCAAGAGTTCACATTCTAAAGACTTAAACGCAGGCACAGAAAGTAAGTAAGACTAAGTTAAGGGATGGCAGTCATTTGACCTGAAGAAAACAAATTCATGGATTTAAGAAATACTTCAGAGTTAATAGACTATTGAGGAGAATGGAAGTTTCTTCTTGAAGTTAATGAGTAAGTATTTGACAATGTTCAAAAAGGGAGTTTGTTGTTGCTTTTTTCTTATAAAAAGACAAACTTAAAACATATGTGGCAGACAGCCCCAGTTAGGAGGCTGCAAAAGGAGAGCAGGGGATTCAGCACATATTTTATTAATTCAATTTTCTTTTCAGCTTCACAGTTCACCTTTAAAATAAAAGCATAGATTCTGCTGAAAACAGCAAAATTTGTGGAAAATCCATAGGGAGGCTCCAAATCCTTGGGATTTGTGGATTTTCTGTATGAACAGATTTATATTGTTCCTGTTGATTGCCCTAACACTCACTTTCAGGCACCAGGCAGCTTGAGTTATGTTATCTGTGGGCATTTAAACAGTACCAGCAGGTAGCTTAACTTTCCAAACTCATTTTTCATAGAAGGTAGAATGCCAAATAACTGTTTGAAGAGACATGAAAACGTAAAAAGAACAATCTTATCAGTTTTTTAAATTTAACTTAGTTTAATAATTGCCACTGACTTGTTAGATATATTGTTATAAAAATATTTTTATATGGACTGACACCTCTATTTTCATTCTTTTTGTTATTGTCTGGTCAGATACTATAAGAAAAATGGCTCTGTCTGGGCTAAATGCCCAGAACATTTGAAGCATCTCACACTGAAACAATAGTGGTCTTTGTTGGACACCATCTGCTAGCAGAATTTTTTTGTTGTTGTTGTTAAAATCATTGTGTGTCTGCTAATACAGATACATTGCACTTCCACAAACTGAATTACATTTATGCTCAGGCTAAATAGTATTCATGTAAAAAGTGTTTCATTTCACATTATGACTGAGCTGGAGTTACACTGATGCAACACACATGAGATAAGCTTGTTCCATGTGGTCACATTACTTCAGAAATATTTGATTTTGCTCTTTTGTTTTTTACACAGTCTGCCATGCTGTTAGTACCACAAATCCTCCCTTTCAGTGATCACCTGTGTTTTGAATTTGTCGGAATTGCTCATCACTCTGTGGTTGTTCATTAGCTATTAGAGATGGGTGAACTGACTTGGCTAAATTATGAGTCAGACAGTAAACAGCACATTAATAAAATCTGCAGACACTAAGTAATTGTTATCTCCAGTAAGAAAACAGAAATGAATTAACAGACTTACAAAAATTAAAACACGGGCAGAAATTAACACTGTCTTGAAAAGTGCAAGAAAAAACATTCGGGAAAAATAGTTAAAAGTACAAATAGTCAATGGGAAGAAATAAGTAGTAACATGAAATCCAAAGACAATGCAAACAAACCTAATTAAAACCAGCATTGTGGCTATACTCATAGTTCACTTCAAAAATTTTTGTGAAATTAACATTTTGGTCATAATAGTCCTGGCTGAAATTTCACTGTGAAGAATGACATGACAAACGTTAAACTCATTTTTGGAACAGCTAAAACGTGATACTGCAAAATTTGTAGCAAATGATTTTTAAAACTGGAGGAAGAAAATGCAAAAGATCTACTAGGTTACTTAGTTTATCTGCTTCCTTATTTCCACAAGACACCAATTCTTGGTACTCTCAGTTTAAATATCTGAAACAATAATTTCCTTATGTTTCATAATCTGGAAAATATTTCTGATATCCAGTTCAAATATTCTAATTCCCCCTTCCTTTCAACATCCTGAATATTTTCTGTTCTTGTTCTTTTAAAACTCCCATAAGTAACACGCTATTTTACACCTTCAGACGTGACCAGATAGCAAAGCTTTAGAAGCGACCTTGCATCCATTGACCAGTAATAACTGTATATACAAAATTAAGCACATTAGCTTAAAAATAAATTAAAATGTCAATTTCAGCTACTTGAGGTAATTAATCTCCAATTCAATTCTTAACATTTTTGGTAAGCTAAGCCATACAGAATGTGCTTAGTTAAGACTACATTTAATTGTATTTCTAAACTGAATGGAATCCAAAAGATATCAAAAGATGCACAGGTACTTTATAAACAGATTTTTAGACAGATTAGTACTCAAAATGGATTAAAAAAATCGGATGGATAACTGACTCCTTTTCAGGTTTCCTTATCCCTTAGTAGGTATTGTACTTTTCAAAGAAGGAAAAAAAAAATAGTACAGTTTGTAAAGAAAAACCAGACAGCTATTTTCACAAGGTTAAAAAGCAATTAATATTTCCAGTGAATAAAAAGAGAAGTTTCATCATCTATAATTTTGTGTGGCTATGGCCATTGGAAGACAAAACCAGTAACAAAACAGAGTGTCTACAAGCCTAGCACTCTGCGAGCAGCTGATTAATATTCCATATAAATGCCTTCCAAAACATACTCCTAATTGAGTTTGCTATTTACACCATCACATCCTTAAAATTCTGACTTCCAAAATAGGCTGGTGTTCATATTTCATACAGTTTAGGTGAGGATAACAGTTAGTGTTCATGGTATTCCGAAGTAATATTAATAAACAGACTACAGGCCTACAATTGTTTCACCGATAAATATTATACATATTTTTTAAGTGCCCTGTATGAAAGAATAATCTCACTTGCATATCTGTTCTCAGAAATGACCAAACAGTCTTGAACCATAGCACATTTTGTTTAAACTAAGTCTTACAAGAACAAAACATAGAAAGGAAAGATAAATAATGATTTATATTATTGACATTTATATTGCAGGAAGTTTCACAATTAGTAAAACCAAACCCTGTTAAACAAAAATTTAGTAACAATGCAAGCAATACATGCAGAAACTTTCTTGTAACTCATTACTTTCCAAAGAATTTTCCTACTTGGGAATCTTGCTCAAAAAGGGATTTGCATAACAGCCAATACTGTTTTCAAGTGATACAGTAAAGTGATTACTATAATAGAAAGCACTAATAGAAAATCTCCAAGTTAAAACCTGGCAAGAATTTTTTTTTAAACTGTGTATACTACAAGCCCTTAAACACCAACAATAGTTTATTGGATTATGGTATGTATAACGTGATCAAATTATTCTCAAAACCATAAAAACATGGAACAATTTATTGCACGTTCAGAGTGTTTTTAAAGTACACTCTATGTAGAAAGTGTATACAGACAACAAAGAAAAACTGAACTGCACGCTTACATGGAAGCTGCTGTGCTGACATGCTTATGTCCCATAGCTGCATAAATTCATCTTTTATGTAGGTTGCCTCCACCTGCTCTTGAGCTTTGTTTTTATTTTTAAAGTTTGTTCACAAGTTATTTTGCACGCTTTCTTTCCTCAGAAGTACTTTTTTCCCAAATAATGAACCCTGCACTAGGCTGACTAGCAGCCAGCTACTTTCATGCCCTTTTTCTGTAGGTACTTAACATCAGTTTTGTGTAGCTCCGATGCAGAAGAACTATCTTGTTTTCCTCACAAGAATAACATTGTCTTGTCTTTAACAGTCTGTCTTCTGCACCAGTGCAAGTGCAAGAACCTGTCCACCTCTTCTGTCTCACTGTCTTACCAGATGAGAAAAACATCAACCAGACCATTTTTGACATAAATATTTAAAGAGCCTAGAAAAAACATGAAAAAATTAAATATGGAGTCAATCTAGTCCTAGCGTTTACTTTAGGTACAAAAGTGCTTGAAACTTACTTCATCATTCATCACAGTCAAGCATTTATGTGTTTGACATCAGTTTTGACTTGTGGCTTATCAGTTTTCCAGTAGTTACTCCTGTAACAGTTTTCACTGCCTTTCTATCAATTGTTTTTCTTTTCAAACTTCCCTACTATCTACTTTTTCCTTTTAACAATTCACCCTTATGAAAACTATTGCCAAATACTGTCTTTTCTATATTTGCCTTATCCTTCTTGAAAGAAGATTAAGCATTTATTACAAAGAATGGTGCAATCCTAAATTTACAAATGAATGCATAATTTATAGTGTGGTATAAAATAAAAGAAAAAAAGAGAATGCACTCACTTAACATTTCTAATCTGTACATGAGATACTGAAGAGCCATATTTCTCACACTTCTATCAATGCCTTTACTAAAACTACTTTATAGGTTAAAAAGAAGGGTTAATTCATTAAGAAGAACTTTTTCCACAACTAATTTAAGGTATGCAGAAGAGTGAAAACAGCAAGATCAGTAGTGAGTCCTACTGAAGCACAGCCATGCCTTTCTCTTGCCGGGCTTCGTATCTGCCCTTCCTACCCACCCCTGACACTAAGCAGACAGGCCAGAACTCTATGACAAATGAAGGCAACTACTTCAACATTCTGGAGAAAGCAGTAAAACTATTTAAGAAGCTAATGCAAAATTAATAAATACTTTTTAAAGAGGGATAATTAAATATAATTTCTTACCTACATTTTATAAAGAAGCAGTCTTCTGATTACTTCTGCATTTTTCCTGTAGTTTGCAATATTCAGTATTTTCTACATAAAGGATTCGACACTAAGAGAGAACACTTCCCTAAAAACTTAGGTGGTAAGTTTCTCTAGCAAGCAAAGAAAGGCAGTGAGGGCTAAACCAGGAACAGATGTCATATAAATGCCACTAAAATAAAGTATCAGATCTATCAAAAAACAAACAGACCAGAGAATGAATGCATTTGGAAAGAAGTGTAAGTATTAACTGCATCTCACACCTTTGATCATGCATGGCAAGGTGCTACCTTCAGGTTCAGTACACTATTTATTTACAGTATGCTGCAGAAATAGGGCCTAGGTTCATAGCTCTCCAGAAACACATTCTAGCGCATTTAGAAAAGCAAAGATGAGTGGATATATTAAAATCTGAATATTTTTTTTTTAAATCTAAGTTTCAGAGATGACTCTTTAAAACAGAAAAATGACAATTGTAGTTTTAAAGTAATGGAATTTACTGCTTCTGTAGAGGACTGATGCCTTGAAGTTACAGAGTTCTGCAACAGCTGTATCTAGGTCTGTACATAAACACTTTACCTCCCCTAAATATTAATTTGCTTTCTCTTTTACTGCCTCTTTTGTCTGGGTTGAAGTTCCGTGATAAAACTCAGAGACTAACACCTCTTCCTCAAGTCCTCCTGTGTTACTCATCCTCTGTCTAAATGTCCACAAACCCCCAGGTGATACCACAGGTAAACAGGTGCCAGTCTATAGCCACCTTTTGTCCTCTTTACGTTTCCTCGCTGTCTTTCTCTACTCCCACGTATCAAAATAGTAAATATGAAGAGAGGAACTACATTACTTTCTAAAGACAATCTTATGATTTGGTGCTCAGTATTTGTATGTCGTATCTATACCCCCTAATCTCCACTTATCTGTTTGCCCATAGCTTGGAAGTACACTAGCAAAGTTTGTATCCTTTCCATCACAGAATCTATCACAGAATCCAGCCTGAAATGACCTAAATCCAGCTACATATGGTGGCGTCAATACCCTCACTGTCAATAATCATCAAAACTATCAAAAGTAATGAAGAAAAATAACTTTTTTTTTAAAATAGCAACTTTGCTGAGTGCTTCAAGATCAGCAGAAATATTTAAACATTATTTTAAAAATCATTATCATGAGACCATCTTCCAGATGGGGAACACCATCCAGTGGCAACAAACAAAGAACAGCAATTTACATTTTTATTGTTAAAATTGAGCATGACCTGCCACCAGATTGGATTTCTATCTGTAAATATACACATATAAAAAGTAAATTTTTTTCCTCTCCAGTATTTAATTGCCAAATACCTTCATATACAAATACAAGTAAGGAGACTTATTTCTACATAGTTGACTATGTAAATGGGAAAAAAACCCTGTAGTACAAATACCCTTCACAAAAGTATGAATATTACAGGGACTTAATTCAGTGCAGCATGAAGCTCATACTTAACAAACCTTTATGTTGGAACATTAACTGAACACAGCTCATGGTGTTAGTCTGCATGAAACTACTTCTGGGATAACTGGCTTTCCATGCCAGTGCAAACCAAACTGGTTTATGCAAGCAAGTAATAATTTTAGGAGTCCTATAAAATTATTCTAGTTCAGGAAAAAAAAAGTAATTTTGAAAAAATATGCCCAGCAGATTATTATACTGATTATTTCTGAGAATGAAGCCACCACATTTTGGACAGTGGGGAACATATACAGAATGTCTAAGTCACAGTATCCAGGACCTCTTGAGTCTTTGAACCTCCTTCACTTGAACCACAAGCGCCACGTTTCAGCCATGGCAATTCTGGCACGCCATCACAACCAGTAATTAAATGGCAAAACCTGTAAACACTGATTATTGGTTTCAAACTGTGAAAGTTATCATATATAACATCTCAATTCTTATGTTTCTGCTCCCCCTCTACTCTTCTGACTGTTCTTCCAGCCTTGGTGAGCTACTCCACCCATCCATCCAACCCATGTGGATCCTGCTTTGCCTGAACAACAGCCAAACTAAATTGATCATGCTCCTTTTTTAGTTATTCCTTCGTATTCTGCTGTATACATCCTGATCTGATCAAATCTATGACACTGCCAGAGATCTGGAGCAGGGGAAACATCCTCCAAGTGCAGTAAGGGCAGAGATGGTGCACAACTGCAGTAACCTTGCTAAAAGATTCACTCCCTTTGACGATAAAACACTTACTGATTTCCTTCACAAGATTTATCTGAGCTCCTAAGAGAATCAGGGGTGGAGACACACTTGCTATGTTGAGAAATTCAGTAATCATTTTGTTGCAAAACTATGAGTTGAAGCATGATTAGTTAACAGCTTGACATCCAATCACACAGGCTAGTAGTCAGAAGAAGGGATTGTATATATGCTCTCTCATATACACTTAACATTGGCAAATATTTACATGTTAAGTGAGAGGCAGAGGGAAAATAAGAAGAAAAGGTACTAATGAATTAAATAGTAAATCCTAACTGATAGTCTGAGTTTTAAATATGCTTGGAAAACAGAGTCCATAAATTATTTTGAGAATATTGCTACACATATGCATTTAGACTCATGTTTCAGGGCTTTGTTAGAGTGGGTTTTGGTTTGGTTTGGTTTTGGGTGGGTTTTTTACATCTAGTTGCAGTATTATTACAGGTATTATTCGTTCATGAATAATTCACGATCCATGATACCACTTGAAGGCAATTTTTACTGCTTGGTGTCATCTCTGTTCCTGAACTCAGAAACTAAAACTTAAACTTAATTAACTGCTATTACATATTTAACATTTATAAGTATAAAACCAACAAAACAAAACATTTCCTGTTTTGTTGTTCACTATATTTTGAAGTCCCAAAAAGATACATTGGGAACATTTAAAAAGTGATTAGTTTTTAGCTGTGAAGCTGCACCACTACTGTACCGATTGTAGCGTGTGAAGTGCTGGGATCAAAGGAAGAGTCATCTGCTTATGTAAAAGTGATTCTTTTCATCACCACTCCAAAAAAAAGACCACTAAAAATAAAATCTCAAACTCAGAAGCACCTCTGGAATCACACTGAAATGGAAATTTGTGCTGCTCTGACATTTTAAACATTGCATGAACAGGCTGGGGATGTTAAATGATTTCGAACTGAGCAATCTGATTTTATGGCCTGAGAAACAACGATATAAATTAGAAGCATTTTCACATGAAAATAAAATTCCATGTTGTTTTGTGTCAGCTGGTTGGAGTTTATACGAATGAACTTCTCAATGCAACTTGTAAGTTTTGCTCTTTTGTGTTTTCACCTGCTTCATGCTAGAAAGAAAAATCAGAAGAAAGGAACTTTGACAAAAAGGTATGCTTATCCCCTGCTTTATACCCCAAAATACTGAATTTCCTGACAGCTATCATTTTTCTTAAGAAGGATAAGAAGGAAGAAGAATAAATTAAAGGCTGATCTCAGTTACATTTTAATGTACTATTTGACAATTCTTTTGTTCTCCATAGAAAAGAATAATCTTGTACAGTTGAAGCAGTTTAATCCAATGACATACAAGTTTATGATATTTGTACCTCTGTCTATTTTGTGATTTTTTTTCTTCCTATAACATTAATAGGCTCAAGAACATGGCAATTTAGCCAACTAAACTTACTGCAGCTACTTTAAGACTCTTTGTATTGAAGACATGCCTATCCTTGTATTTGATACAAAAGCAGCTCCCACTTTGTATGTTAAATTTTTGTGCTAATTTGAAAAAACAGGTAATCTATACTGTATGACCACAGAATATTAAGACATAACATTTAATTGTCATTGTACTGTCCCATAGAACAATACATGTAAAGCCCTATTACATTAGAGGTACTAATCACCTCACTGTGCTCAACAACCCATCCGCAATTCTGAAATATTTATTTTCTGGGTCACAGAGTAAATGTGCCTTTGCCTATCTTGGTGATGAAACTACTTGTAACTGGTAACTTCTGGGTCGTCCACGTTCCTTTCCATGCCAATGTTAGATTAACTCAATATCATATACTTCTTTCATGCTCTCTTTCAATACAGATAGTCAAGATTGCATATAAAGAGCTTCAAGTCAATAACCTAAAACAGACCAAATCTAAAAGCATGACTATTTTTTGTCTTTTTTTTTAAATAAAAAAGAGAAATACAAAAAACCATCATGTTCACTGTTTAAATAAGCTTTACAAAAATGGTCTGGAAATGTGCAAAAACTTGTTACAGAACAGTGAACGTTAACTGCCTCAAAGCATTGCTCAGTCAGACTCCCGTCCTTCAGACAGCATTAGCAGTCTTTTTCTGACCACACCTGTCCCACAGGAGTCTCCAGTGGAGTAGTGATGTTATGTTTTGGTCTCAATTCACAAGAAGAAAAAAGCACCCTTTCATCTGCTTGAGGGGCATATAAAAGACATTTCCAGCACACATAGTGACTTTTCATTAAAATGCATCCTTTCCCTATAACTTCATTTCCTTGAGATACCTCCAAACTCTTTCTCCCATCTCCATTCTGTGCTACATGTTTATGTATTTCGTAAGAAGTTCTAAGACTTGGACACTGTTTTGTCTGTCTCCCGTTTCACAGTCTCTCCTCTTACCCCATAACCCAGAGCCTAGCCTCTTGAATTCAATGAGTCAGCAGCTTTTACCTTCCAGTGAAATGTTTGCAGAGCATTCTACGTCTCCACCAAAAGGCAAACTGTATACACTACAAGTAGAAACAACTATTAAAATATAATTTAAAAATGCAAATGGGGTCATTATATACTTCCATTTAAGCTCACTGAATATTTAAAACAAATTTGTGAACCTTCTCCTCATTTTTAGAACTCAGATTCATACAGCCGTAGTGTTGCAATTTTTAACCTGTTGCCAGTGTACAAGCTAGTAATAAACCATGCACAGAAACTGCCAACTTCAAGAAAACTCGATGTCTAGCACCAAAGGAGAAAAACAGATAATAACCAGCTATGTAACTTCTCATTACAAGATGCCAAGGAGTTGCACTGAACCATTCATCATTAATCTATAATAATTTTCAATAACAAAAACTGTAAATGTTTAGGTATTTTACATATATAAAACCAATTTGGATCAACAACTAAATGAAGAACTTATGATTTGACTGCAGGGAAAAGGGAGAGTGGAAAACATTCCAAAGATGGGTATTGAAACAATTTACCCACACACATACAGGGATGAAAAACAAACAAACAAAAACCCACAGCACATTAAAGCATTAACTTTTTAATGAAATGGTATTTCTGATACCTACATAACCCTCTTCCTCTCCAGGAGTATGATTACATATTGATGTAAAAAGTCAGTACGCTAAGAAGAATTAAGGATCAACAGTGAGAGACACAATGAAATTAGTACAGTTTGACATTCTAGTGGAAAATATAGTGACTAAGACACATGAACTCACTTATACAAGCACTCTTCAAAAAACTAGAAAAAACTATCAGAATTGCACAAAAGATTGCTGTTCAGAAGAATCCTCGTAAGATGGATTTTAGGAAAGGGTACACCAATCTACAAGGAGAATAGGGCACAAAAAAATAAAAAATATGCAACTATACCGCCAAAACAGTTCTGCTTGATCAAGACAACTGCTAGCACCTCAAAGTTCAGTTACTTAATAAACCAGTGGGCAACTCAAAAAAGAAAGGAATTTTGCTACTGGCAAACATATTTGCCTGTGCAGTAATTAAGAAAAGTGATGGAAGTATCATTAGTCTGAACATTTTGTCCTCAACACAATTTTGGAAAAATATGAAAGTCCATAATCCCCCATTGATGACCTAATATATCCCTTCTGCCTTTAGATTACATGAATTTACTATAATGCCTGTATTTCTAGTAGGAATGATCCCACATTCCAAGTACTTAGTGAGATCACACTAATTGGTATAATTGGCTAACTGATATAATTGACATTACTGAAATCTACTGGGTCAATACACACAGTTGGAGTGTTGAAAACTCTGGGTAGAAATTAGCAACCAGAATTCTAGCTAAGAAACACAGTGCAGAGTAAAAGAAGGTTAGGAAGGTGAAATTAGTTAAAAATACTTTTGGAGCTGAAGAAATCTTCAGGCCTGAAGACCAGTCTGACAGCTGATAGAAAATGAACATCCTGAAAAAAAACTATTTATAGATGTCATCTACAAAGCAAAACCAAAAAACAAAATCCCAAACAAAAAAAGCACAACACTTTAAAATCACCTGTTAATAAGACACTGAGAGAAAAAAAACCCAGATTTTGTATTAGGAGTTTAAGGAGTTTCATATGACCTTTTAACATCATTGATACTGCATCCAACACAAAGTCAGCATTTTGGACTTCACTACGAGAGATGAAGGTTAATCAGTTACTGAACTATGAGTGACTCCTTAGAGACCACTGATTGCATACCAAAATAGAAAAGAAAATAACAGCAAACTGGTTCACAACCATATGAAAACAGTGTGACATTTGAGCTAATTTTCTAATACGGATAAAACTTACAGAAGGATTGTAGAATTATGTGAAACTGAAAATACTAAAATGTAAAGAAATTGTGATTGCAATTTAAAGTCCTTAAAGACAGCAATTTAGTTGGCCCAAAATCACAATTCTGCAACACAGAAAAAGCACAATACTGGTAAAAAACCCAGCCAGGTTCACTGTGAAAGTAAAGGCAGCAACTAGAATTGAAAAACACTACACATAACAATGAGAGAAATTAACACATAAATAAATATTTCTCTTTCTTTGGCAAAATACAAAATCACCTTATCATACCACACAAAAATGCTGCAGTATTGTTCAGGCCATCAGTTGTAAAACAATTTTTTAGACCTCAGCTAATCGAATACAAATACAACTTAATCTGTCAACTTCTGTTTAAGTTTCTAAAAAGCTTAGTTCAGAGACTCTTTGTCTCCTCATCCTTCAATTTATCATATGAATATCAGAAGACTGAGAATATCATGCCACTCTCTGCAAAGTGAATTTAGGATTATCCAGTGGTTTTATTGGCCAATTAGCTTGGTATCAACAAATTACTAAATGCAAGAAAAAATAAGAGGGGAAAAAAAGGTAAATAGTAAGTGGGAAAATTTCAATTATTAAAGAAGTTCATGGAAAAATGTTCTTACTTAACAAGTGCAATTTCACAGGTAGCACAGAAGAGAGTCAGAAAACTGCTCAGCTACTGGTGAAAACACCTTGCATAAAGAGTGCAAGACTGCCTATTGTGTCTTTCCAAGGAAAAAAAAATGAAGAAGATAGACAGTATAAGTCTGCAAATGAAATCAGTGGAAATAATACGGAGAATAGAGAAGGACCCAACCTTAAAAAAGAAAAGCAAAAAGACGTATTTGCTGGTACTGAATTGGGCGAAATGTTTCACATGAGTTACAGCCCATCACTAGAAGAAACTACCAAAAGAAGCAGTATGTTTTCCACATTTTCTTGTCTTTGCATCTAGATAGCCACTTCTCCAAAACACATTCTGCAACGGAACACAAATTCTGCCATCAAAAAACACAGATTACTGGGCTTACTATAAGGGTGAGTGGGACAAACCATTGTATAGACAACGTCAGACTAGATGATCTAATATTTCCAAAAATCCATGCGACTTTTTTCTATTTCCAGTTTACTTGATGGGAAAAAAGGAAAGTTTCACATGTTTCCACGCTCTTAGCCAAAATAAACATACTTCCCTGCCAAGCATTCAAAAATCTATAGTGCCTGAAGCTAACTAAGATTCATGGACCAGAACACAGACCTTTGTGTAAAAATGAAATGTGCAAATTGTAGATTTCTAACCAAAGTCTCCATCACGTACTATTCTCCTTGAACAATCAGTAGTATGAAGGTGACAGAATCAAGCTGACTTATACATGGAGACAGCATGATCTACTCTAAACTTGTAATTTTGGATAGTTACCTACAAGGAACTGGAAACAAAACATGGTGAAAATCCTTTGGATCTGCTGTACTGTCCAAAGCTCTTTTAGCATATTTGAGCTGAAGTATTTGGGCAAATCTAATCAGCCCCCTGGCTACTTGAGTTAACGCCAGAATCACGCAGACCAACAAGGAAATAGTCTCTTCCCAGTCTCCTCCAGGCTCTGTGTAATCTATGAAGAACATGTGAAAAATATTTGGCTTTATAATGATGACTGCAAGTAAATTGCATTTTCTTAAATTAAATGGTTAGATCTCATTCCTGAGCTACACATTTTGTGAATGCATGATAGACTTTTTAAAAGACAGACACAATCTTTTTTACAAACAGATAAAACTCCTTCTATGCTATTCTGCACAAATCTGACATATTTGATGGCAGAAATATTCCTGTGTCTAACAGCAGAGACAACAGCTGTTTTCGGTGTGACCAGGTGAATGATCCGCCCAGCCTGGTGGCAGAGCTGAAAGAGGAAGCAGAAAGGTTAAGGAGTATCAGTGAGTGAGAGAGGGAGATCGACTGATGGAGCAACACCCTGCCATCCCTGAGGCCAAGGCCTCACCTTACCTCACCTGATTAACAGGTGGCTCAGAGACTGGTGCCATCGGTGGAATTTTGGTTTTTCTGATCATGGGGAGGTTTACACGGCACTGGGCCTGCTGGTGACAGATGGAGTTCAGCTACCTCGAAGGGGGAAAAGGAT
>Ga0181612_141946_pt1 | contig 15310 bp, 7 predicted proteins | sample HoacroProtozoa21_FD_119630 | JGI IMG/M metagenome (GOLD analysis project Ga0181612, IMG submission 119630) | Hoatzin crop microbial communities from Cojedes, Venezuel. Combined Assembly of Gp0051906, Gp0051904, Gp0051908 | reverse complement strand
AGGGCAGTGGCATTGATGTGAATTTCTTTGTTCAGGAGAAATTACAGGTTTTCAGTAGGTGCCTGTTCCTTTTATGAACTGAAAATTTTTTAAATGTTCACTATTTTGAATGTCTTTGTTGAAATGGTTAACCTCGTGCATTGACAGGGGTACGTAATGGAGGCGCTACTTACATTGGAAGCTGCTGTGGATAATCTGTCTGAGTGTTTGAAGAACAGTGATCTTTTGACGGTATTATCACGGTAAGAGACTGTTCTCCTAACTGTATCTATTTTTCAGTGTCTCATGCTATTAAGTGCGCAGTTCTGCAGTCTGAAAGCATAAAATTATTTTTGTAAGATGGAGCTCATTTGTAACTTTCAGAGAACTAGGCTAAGAGCACATCTCAGCCAAATTTTGCAAGAGTTGAAATAATGTTGATAGAACTGCTGGAACTTTACAATGCATTTTAAATTCTGCCTTGCTGCCTCTTGGCTATAACTTACTTTAATGTCCTTTAAAAATATGTATTTTTTTCACCTTTGTACCATATATTTGAAAACATATCTGTGAAGAAACATGTTTTTTGGAATATTGGTTTCATACAACCTGTCGTTCTCAGATGAAGTATTCCCCTAAACATAAATGATCGTGGTTTGTTCTCCTCAGTAAAACTAGGGGGATTTTTGTCTGATGTGCACATAACCCATGGATTTTGCCAGACATGTAGACCATCTTTGTGATACCGCTGGCCTGAAAGTAGACCTTTGTACATGGAGGGAAAAGGCAGGCTCCTTCCATAACACAGCTGTTGACAGTACTGAGGGAAATTAATGTATCTCTGACTCCTAATAGCAATGACAGAATAGGGAACATGTTTGAAAACTGTCCATAAGTTACCATGATTTACATGCAGAACAAAAATACAAGGGCTATCATTTCTGAAGCTAGTAGGCAGGGTGCTATGTATTATACTGCAACAGCAGAACACAAGTATTGCCTTGTGACAGAGTAGAGGTGGGGAAATACAGCTTCTACTTTCTAAACTGAGAGCTATTTATCTTTCTTCAGTGCACATTTCAGGAAAGACCAAGATGGAGCAGAAAATAAGAAACACTCCAGAAAGCATTGGGATGCAACATTCTTTACCCTAACACTATTGATTCCATAAGATCCTCTTTAAATATTATAGACAGTAGGGACTCATAGTATATGAGGTAGGAATGGGACCAGAGAGTCAGGAATTAGCTGTCTCCAGAACAAGCTTCTGTTGCATGCATCAACACAGCATGTTCATCTGTACAGATGATTGATAGGGATTGTCTGGATCATCAACATGACAGTCCATGAGGAGGCATCAGTCACTGAAATTAAAACATCTCCACTTTTTGTAAACCAGCTAGAAGAGGTCTTAGGGTACAGGCAGGAGAGGATGCAATGACAACAAGGTTTCTGAAGGACCTGTACTAGCAAGAACCTAGGCAGACACGTGACAGGTTTCTTGAGGATCATGTGGCATATTTGTGGTTCTGCTTAAGACGCGCTGTTTCTTCTGCCCACAGTTCTCACATTAGCCAGTAAGCCATTGTGCACTTGCCTGCCAGCTGTGCCAAGTTCAGGGTTTGCTCCACTGTTGAAAGCATTTTACAGACCAAAATTGTTTTCAGTTCTACCACTGCCCCATTATGTCGGCATTTCCACAAGTCGCTTCACAGCTCTGTATCTCCTATCCCGTTCTTACCTATCTAGACTGTAGGCTATCCTGCTCTGGTTTGGTGCAGTGCCACATGAACCTCACTTCAGTCGTGTCTGTGGGCACTTCTGGAATAAAAAAGTCAGGCTGCAATAGGCAGTGTGCTGTGCTGTTTTACTTTTCCTATTTAAATATTTATTTACAGTTTGATAAATACTTAACTTGCATCCAGTATATACAAGTTTCAAGCTGTGCATTCACATGTTGCAATGTATGTTATATATTTTGGATTCAGTTCATCTTCGCCAGATTTAACATCAAGCACCAAACTGACTGTGAACCGGAAGAGCACAGGACAGCTGAACGTGAATCCTGCAAGCGGTAACACAGCCACTGCTGAACGAAGCAGGCACCAAAGGAGCTTCTCTGTACCCAAAAAGTTTGGAGATGTGGATAAGTCCTCTGACCCACCGCGCAGTGCCACACTAGACAGAATTCAGGCATGCACACAGCAAGGCCTGTCCTCTAAAACCAGAAGTTCATCTTCTCTAAAGGACAGTCTCACTGACCCATCCCATATTAACAATCCAACCAACCTACTGGCCACCATCTTCTGGGTTGCTGTGGCTTTGATGGAATCAGATTTTGAGTTTGAGTATCTGATGGCATTGCGGTTACTGAATAAACTTCTGGCTCATTTGCCACTAGATAAAGCTGAAAATCGGGAGAAGTTAGAGAAGTTGCAAGGACAGCTGAAGTGGACAGACTTCTCTGGGCTTCAGCAGCTACTCCTGAAAGGATTCACCTCCCTTACTACCACTGATCTCACACTACAGCTCTTTAGTTCGCTGACACCAGTGTCTCGAATATCCATGGTGGATTCCTCTCAAGCTATAGGTAAAACCAATATACTTTCCTCTCTTTCAGTTTCTGTTGCTTTGACATTTGATGACAGACCTCATTAGGCCATCTGCACAAAACCAAAAATGGCATTTTTTTCTTTCTCTTCTGGTATACAATTCTCTACTAATAATGTACTTTTGCTTTGAGTTGGGTGGGCTTTTTGGAAATTTCTTAGCAATATAACATGCTTCTGAAAAGTGAATCTCTTGCACAGTAAGGTTTTGGACAAGAGCAATCATGTATTATTTCACATTTCATTTCTAGTGTTTAGTAGCATTAAAAGTTTCTGAGTGCTGACAAAATAAACATATGTAAGGAGCTACTGTCAAATTTTTTAGAACCAGTTTTGGCCAGGTTTTCCATTGCATTCTTTTCAGAATACTGCAAATTATTTGATTTGAAATTAGTGCTTCATGGGATTTTTCCGATAAATATAAATATTGAAAACTCTGTGCACTTTTTAGAGAAACTACAATAGCACATTAGTGTGTGAGGAGAGAGGCCTGGGTTAAAACAAAATAAGGTAACATTTTGAAATTCCCAATTATATAGTTGAGATTGTGATCACTTCTTAATTTTATTCTTGAAGAGAGTTTCTGTATTGTTCCAGATACTTACTCCCCTCTCTCAGTCAGAAACACAGATATTAAGACAATTGTGCAGGCTTCACAACTAAGTCATAACAAGCTTAGACAGAGAGTGAGGGGATGAATGCCATGAACAGGCTGCCCGTCTCTAAGCACCTGTGTGGTGCCTGTGTTCCAGACTTTGGTTGGGCAATTCACACATGGACCGTGATGGTACCATCTGGAGGTATCTTTTCTTTTCTCTGAGCGTAGGGGAAACCTGGGGAAATTATGCTTCTACCTTAGCAACTTGTTTAATTGTGTAGAACAAGAGGGAATGAACAGTTAGAAAGTTATTTTCATAGATCAGATTCTTTCTTTTCAAAAAATGGATTGTGTCCTGTTACAAATTCTTGACTTCTGAGCCCTGAGCTCCCACCTGAACTGGAGCAGCTTTTGTTACAGCTCCCTGTTGCAATCACTGCCTGTAGTTCATCAGCTACCTTGAGCTAAGAGTTGGTGCAGAAGAGCTGAACCCCAGCTCCAGACAGAGCCTTTACACCCATGACAGTGGCTGGCACTTAGTGCAGGAGCCATCCCCTAGCTTCAAAAACAACCATTTGAGTAGTCTCATCTGACCAGTTGTATCAGAATTTTGATTCATTATTACTATTAACTTGAACAGTATAAAACAATGGAAGCTATGCCTGGCAGCCTGACCAAGACAGTTGTTCATTTATCAATACTCACTGAAATCCTTTTTATGTTTTAGCAGCAGTAATGAGAATGCCACCAGTTAAGACTGTCAATAAGCCAGTTAAGTGGAAAAGTTAAACATATTCTCTAACAGGAATAAAATATATACTTTTGTGATTTTATCCTGTAAATACCTGCTTGTGCAGTAGTATTTGCAGAAATAGGTTCATGCTTTGTAACAGTACTGTTGCCTCAATGATATTACTGGATTTTCAAATCAAGACCCCTTGAAGACAAATGTGGCATGGCCAGTGGCGTGAACAACTTGACAGAGCCTGTGTGAGTTTACAGCTAATGTAATATTGGAACTGTGACCTCTCACAAAACATGAACTTAAAGATCACTGTGGCTCTTGCTGTCCAAAATACACATTTTGTTCTGTATTTTCCTGTTCTAGGATTTCCACTGAATGTTTTGTGTCTCCTGCCCCATTTAATTCAGCATTTTGACAGCCCAAACCAGTTTTGTAAAGATATAGCCGAAAGGATTGCTCAGGTATCAAAGTTATTTACTGTTTTGTACATCTTCAAACCTTGTAAATGCAGTTGCCTTGTTCATAATGTGTTTTGACATTTATATTTAATTAGGTTTGTTTGGAGGAGAAGAACCCCAAGCTATCAAATCTCGCGCATGTTATGACCCTTTATAAAACACACAGCTATACAAGGGACTGTGCTACCTGGGTAAATGTGGTTTGTCGTTACCTTCATGAAGCATTCGCTGATATTACTTTGAGTATGGTTACGTATTTGGCTGAGGTAAGTTTTTTCAAAAACTGTTTACTGTTTTAACTCTTTTGTTGCCTAACAACCCAAAGAGCTGACATCTACCTGCAGAATATTGGGGGCTTTCTGTAGCTCTTATTTATAATTAAGAATAAAAAGCAGAAATTAGCAGTAGAAAGGGAATTACTATAGGAAATCAATATTGAACACTATAACAAATGCCAACAAAGGTCTGCAAGGCTGATACATCTGAAAGCAGCTTCACTTATCAGCTGGTCAGATTTTCCACTGTGAAAGAGAAAGAAACTGGACAACATTTATTTAGCTTCCTGAGGAAAATTAGAGAAGGACTAATTCCAGAAGGGGTTTAGCAGCATAAATAGGATATCATCTGCTATGTAAGAATCTGGTTCTTGATATAGATTTGTGTGCATTCCTCAAATATTGAATGGGACCATCTTGCTCCCCAGGGCTTGCCCTGTACTCATCACTTACTCCTAACATTTCTCAGGCATGAAGTATAGAGCTGATGCAGTGTTCTTACTGGGGATCCAAGACTCAGTTCTGCTCTTTAGCTTAAGGCCACATGATCTTCTGTGTCCTGTGTCAGATCAGTATTGGGACACCATGTTCTTGTAGAGTTCTCAGATTTATCCCTTCACTTCCCTGCCGTATTGAGAAGCCTTCCGTCTCCCCTCTCATCAAGAGGGAGAAGACAGTTCTGTATTCATGACATAAATTCTCTAGCTTCTTTAGAGCAGCTTTGGTTTTTGGAGAAGACTTGTTCTCCCCTCTGCCAAAGGATCTGGAAAAACTCCATGGGCATCTCTGATACTGGCTAGTCACGTATTCTCAAGAACCTGAGAGGCCAGGCTGTGCTCCCACACCCGCTCAAGACTTCAGAGCAAACTTGGCCCTGCTACCTCAAGCTGCAATTCCTCACCTTGTTTGCACATAGATGTTCCAATGAAACAATCATATCAGATCTTAACTGGTGGTGAAAGCCATGACTCTCCTGTAGGAGAGTAAAACAGGACCTTGAGGTTCTTCAGTCTGTTTTCAAACTCAAAGACTTTGAAGAACTATTAGCTCTTCAAACACAACTGAATCCTCCAGTAAAGTGTCTGCTTCACCACAGAAACTTGTGTTTCTAATAAACAAATGCTGTAAAAATGGAGGTTTAGACTCTTTTGCTTTCCCAGCCCTAGGAAAGGATTTGCGCCTGTGTTTTCCCTTCAGTGTTCCACGTACAGTTCCTAGTGCTGGAGCACCTCCACAAAGGCCATTGCACGTGATCTTGCTCCCCCCAGAACGGGTTTAGACATTCGTCTGGAGACTCATTCTTTGCACTTCCCCCTTGCTGTAGAGTGGCACCACGCTACTGTATTAACAGCCAGTCAGGCAGTTTTGTGACTGTGATTAAGGCACATTCCTCACATAGCACCAACATGGAAGGATGACAGAGTAGTAAGCACAACTTCCCTTCTCTGTATTTACATTGACTGCAGCTCTGTTGAGTCATGTCTGGGGAATATTTGTACCAGCATAGGGTAGCTGCCAGCCTAGAGGAGGAGCAAGAGACAAGAAACCATCTTGTTCGGCCTCCTGCGGCCATGGAAAAGATTTTTCCAGCATTCAGAATATGTTTCCCCTTTTCCTCTGAGTTAATCCCCAGACCAGGATAAATAAAGTGCTCCTGTCTCCTGTAAACTAACTGTGGGATATATTGTCAATAGGTCAAGCCAAACGGGTTAACAGCCCCACTGGGCAATCTGCAGTTGGATGTTACAGCCATTGGTTACAGAGCCTCGGGCTTTAACAGGCCTGGCTCAGTCCCCAGTGCTCAGACCTGAGCGAAATTGTAAGACGTGCAGCACCTAAAGATAACAAAGGACATCTGTGTTGCAACAGTGACCCCTCCAAACACACAGGTATACCTGCAGAAGGGGGCTTTCTACCACAAGTTAAGACTATGAGAACAAATGCTCTCTGCAGAAGGTAAAAGCTTCAATTATTGCCACTCAGACAAAAATTTGTGTTTAACCTGTTTGATGGCAAGTAATTGCTTGTCAGCTAGGGTTATAGTTCTGACATAAAATAAGACATTTCAGCTGTGTTCTTATCCAAACCTTACAGTGACAAGCAGTGCTCCTTACTCAGTTTCACATATTACAGCTCCCTCCATGAAAAATGATCATTTCTTCTAGAAAAACACTTGGGGATCTCAGTCTACAGATGAGGAAAAATTAATATTTAACAATGCATGAGAACTTTGAACCTCCACTACCAAAATCAGCATACAAACACATTAATAAAAGCTTTGTTTGATTTTATGTTAGATTTTTGTATACTAATTTTTAAAAATCAACCTTTTACCGTGAGAGCACAATCATTCTAGGAGCATATCTGAATTTACGTGGGTCACATGTTAAACTAATGATTCATTAAGTCCAGGGTCATACTTAGACAAGTAATGCTGTTAATACAGAAGAAGGGACAAGAAACCACATAGTGCATAGTAATATGCTCATGGTAGATGTTTCCTCCTCCTCCCTGTTAGAGGATTACTTGTGATAGAAACATGAGCATTCATAACCTGTTCAAAACCAAGGAATCACTAGTGATTAAAACATCTGTGCTGCAAGGGGAATGATGTCCTAAATCAGGCATTATCCCACTAATAGCTTGTCTATCAGACATTGCTTATGAAATGCCTTCTTTGTTTCCTCAGTGGACACAGAGAATATTTGTTTGACTGACCAACGTAGCCTAAGAGTTGAGTATCTCTTCTCGCCTGCTGCCAGATTTGGAGGGGCAAAGGGAACTATCTCCTACAGTAGCACCCTAGCAGCCACATCAACAGGCAGCAGCCAGCCCAGGCAACAAATGTCACTGACAGAGTGTAGATCCCTAAACCTAGATAAGACACAGATAGTTACCACACACTAACAAGAAAAGAATCCACAGTTCAAAACAGTTTGTATGGAACAGAGTGAAAAAAAAAAATACAGAGAACAGTTATGATTTCTTCTTACAAATACAGTAGAAAGTCTTTGTCCTGCACTCGCTGATCCAAATGATGTGTTACCATAACTCCATCTTGCTGCTATTTTTGATACTTCTGGCAGCATAAGAATTCTTATTGTACTAAATGCATTTTAAAGTTGCTGTTCTTTTTTCAAACTGGAATATTCTTTCTTGTTACAAATTCATGATGTATTTAAGTACACATTTGGACTATCAGCCACCACATATACTCATCTGAACAAGTGAAAACTAGCACAGTCCACAAATGTTTAGAGTTTAACGGCCAAGACCTTTTTAAGTCAAGGGATTCCATTGACAACAAATCTATACAAACAGGAATGGAAATTAGAAGCTTTCAGAAGTAAGTTCCTAGAAAAGCTTTCTAATCAGCAGTAGAGACAAAAATCCTATTGTATCCCAAGAATTCATTTTCCTATCACAAAAGTGATTATCTGGTACAGTAGCCTCTGTCAGAGAACAAAAAAATTCCTTTCATCCAGATAGTTTCTTCTAATCCTTTAGTCCTACACTGAAATGGTATACCAGCTGATGTGCTGGATGATATAAACTGTTTACAAGGAAAGAGTCAAACCTTCCATTGCAAGGTCCTGATGGAAGGCAAGCAAAAGTCTAAAACCCTGTTTTGAAGAAGAATTGCTAAGCACTTTTTGTCTCTCAGTAAAGGTATCCGTGGGCTGAAGCAGGTTACCAAGTAGTACCTTTAATTTAAAAATTCTTGCTGTCTTTTTGTAGAGGAATAGGTAAAGCATAGTAAGTTCCATCTATTCTGCTGTTAATGGAATTTGTCTACTTCATTTTAGGAATCACTAATTACTACTCACTTTTACTGATGAAAGAAATCATAAGATATTTAGTGGGGTGAGATACGTGTGTGTCGTACCTAATCATTCCATTTTGGCTGGCATGAAGTGTTCTCATTCAGTAAAAAGAGGAGCCTTGTCATTCAGGCCAGCAAGGACATCTAATAAATTACTAGACTCCACTTGGGTAACAGTCGAAATTTTTCTCTGGTGGAAGACCTGAGGTGGCATAGAGTTTTTATAAGCAATTGTTTTCTAGATCCTAATGTCTCTACTAGCTAGTGTTAGAACTTTTTTGTTGTTCTGAGCAGAAGGATGGAATCTAGTCTTGAGCCTCTGGTAACTTCCAGCAATAACATTTGATTGCCTCTGAAATTTGTGGGGTGGGACAGTACATGTCACCAGTGAAAGAGCGCGCTACCTTCCAGGAAATTTTCAGCTATTTCGCACATGTTTGCAAACATAGCATGTCTGTCTGTAAGCCTCCTAAATTATTGTTGTGTATATATATGAGCACAGTTGCATTTCCAAGGTTCATTGTGGTATTCTGGGATCTACACTCAGATGTTCCAAAATTCCGGGATTTAGATGAAGCCCTTCTTTGTATTAGCATCTACAGTAAGAGAGCCCAGGGACTCCATCTCCTGCTTAACAGAAAATGTTTCCTTGGCAGTTACAGGCAGTGAGCACTGGCAGTGAAATATATTTGGATAAATACATACTGATGTCTGAATAGTAGTAGTTTTGTTTCTTCAGCGTGTTTTCTTTTTTCTCTCTGACTTTCAGCAAAGGTAGAAATAAAAAGATACTCCCCTGTTTTTGTTGGATATGCTTCCCCAGTTACAGTTTACTCAACTGCTGAATGTGTTTTCTGGAGAAGTTAGGGCAGGCATATATAAAATGTATGTTTCATTATCAAAACAAGCTAGCATTTGGCTCCCAACTTAAAGCTCTCTTTTATTTCACACTTGTACCATCATCACTTGTAAAATGATTGTAAAATGGCATTGCAAAATCAGTGAGTGAAGAGAGATTAACAGTACAAACGGTATTCATGGAGCTACTAGCTTTTTCCATGAGATGAAATGTCTCAAAATTTAGTTAACTTTTTTTTTTTTTAACAGCTACTGGAAAAAGGCCTGCCTAGTATGCAACAGTCCCTCTTACAGATGATCTACAGTCTTCTTAGTTATATGGACCTGTCAGCTATTCCTGTGAAACAGTTTAACATGGAAGTGCTAAAAACCATTGAAAAATATGTACAGGTAAATACCATATCTTCTTTATATTAACATAGGAACTTAGCAGTTTTTACTATCATCAGTTGATTTTCTTGATAAGAATTTAAGACTAGATTAGCAGGGAGGACCGCAACTGCCCAGTGCGGTATCTAGTTTATAAACATCCTGATGCCCCATAGACTGCACATCCTCTGATAAGATGCCCAGCTGTATGTTCACTGTGTGGGGAAGGTTAGGCTGCAGCTATACTACGTTAGAAGCAAGCTTAATACCAGGTGGAGCCTGACTGACCACTGTTCTTAATTATTAGCATGAGGGAGATGTGGCATAAGCACTTTCCTTCACAGACCCTGCACCTAATTCTTGGCAAGTGGAAAATACATATTTCTACTAGGAATTCACAGCTGTAAAGAGCCTGTGTCAAGTCAGCTTTTCTGTTAAATGAAGGTTCTGTAATGGCTCGTATATTTATTCGTACTGATTAGGGCATTCAGGTAGGAGATTTTAAGTCCTTTGCCAAGTTGGCCTTGCACTTAGGTGTCCCAGGTTGCAGGCCAGTTCCCTAACAATGACACCTTTAGGCAAGTCTTGGTCCCTGCTGTTGAAGTTATTCTGCAAGTGCGTACCTTGCCAAGAGAGGAAAGAGAAAGAATAGTAATATTCCAATTCCAATTTTTGTTGTGTGGCAAAAAATATGACTGTAAAATGTAGATTATCTTTTATGTGTGTGAATCTTTTCTTCCATTTGTTGGTTAAATTTACCTATTTCTAGAGCATTCACTGGAGAGAAGCTTTGAATATCCTGAAGTTGGTAGTTTCTCGTTCTGCAAGTTTAGTTTTACCATCCTATCAACACAGCGATCTTTCAAAAATGGAAATACATCGAGTATGGAACAATGCCTCCAAGGAGCTACCAGGGAAGACTTTAGAGTTTCATTTTGATATTTCAGAGGTACTATCTGTAATTCTGCTACACCTTAATTCTGTTATTTGATAATCATAAAACATGTGTTGCAGCTCCTTAAGAAATCTGAAAAATTAGGAAAGAAAGGAAAGTTACCAAACTGAGTAATTCCTTTCGATCTACAGTGACATATTCAATGACCCATGCTGGAGGGCTCTTTCTGGATTTTTACTAGATTTTTTTGTGAAGGAGATATTAGATGTGTTTAAAATTATCTGGTGGAAAAATTGTGTTGTAATTATGCCAACTGTAATATATAAGTATACTACATGTACAAATTACCCCTCAAAGCATTTTGTACTTGAATGCCAGTGTTCTTTGTAACTGTTAGACTAGAAGCATGTCCTTTAAGAGAGTACTGCCTGACTGCTGACTGAACTCTTTTACAGCAGTCTTCATCCTGCAAACCCTGTACACCTTTTAATTTTATAGAACTGAATGGTCCTGTTGACTTTAGTGGGCAACTCTATAGTAATGAACCTACAGGACTGTTTGCAGCATTATAGACTATTTCATATAGATAATAATGAGACTTCGAGGTTAAAAGGAAACGCAAACATGAAAAGGCATCTTGTGCTATTTGTAGAACGAGTTTCTTCTTGCTGTTTCATGTAGGTATAGTTCTAGAAAATGCTGAGCATCCTATCAGCAATACAAGAAAGCATTTTATTGTTTGTTGGAACAGGGCCAGAGTGTTCGGCACTCTTAGGAAAAAAAACATTTAAAAACACATGCAAGAAATGTGGATTTGAAGTAGATTTCATAAGCTTTCTGGGTTGTTTGATGTTTCTTTTGTAGAAACTAGCTTGACAGTTGCTTTGGGTATTAGCTATTCATGAACATAAGCACTAGCTACAAGGTATGGCCATTATTACTGAGGCGTTCACAGTGGAAAATAACATACATACCAAGTGACATGACATTTGGTGCACTCCTTGTTTTACCAGTGTGTATGATCTTCAGAGTAATCTTTTCATGCAACTGAAGCAATATGCACCATTATAAGTTCATCCTGGAGTATAGTGCTAGTGAATAATTACTCTCTGTTTAAGACTCCAATTATTGGGAGGCGGTATGACGACCTGCAAAGTTCTTCTGGACGAGATGGTAAACCCAGGGTAATGGCTGTCACCAGAAGCATTTCTTCAACCTCATCAGGATCTAACTCGAATGTCCTTGTTCCTGTGAGCTGGAAGAGACCCCAGTACTCTCAGGTAAACTCCTTTTAAGTAGCCCACTATTCATGAACAAGTTGCACGCGGAGCAGCTGAATTAACGCACAGTTAGGTTCTGGAATAGTTGTACCCTCTGTGCCCTGGGCAGTGCTGCTGGCTGGCTGGGGCAGTGGCAGCGCAGCATCGGACTGTGTGTGCTGAATGTCTGTCTTGGGCTCGGAAGTGGACTGAGTTACGTCTGTCTTCTATCCTGCCAGTGTTTTTTGTTCAGCCTCCAGGAAATGCGTCTCTTTAAGACCTCTAAGTCTAGGTCAGATTTAGCTAAGAATGGCGGGTGGGTTCAGATATCAGCAAGGAGAGAAGATAGCCAACGTGCAACTTTCAAAGTGCTATTTTCATGGGAAATCAGATAAAAATAATTCCTTGGAACTATTTTCCTAAAAGTGGTGTTTCATTACCTTATTGATTTTGTTTATCTGCCAGTTAAAATAAAACCATGCAGAATAAATGTATTTATTGCTCTTTTTTTTAATATAGTAGAATATAGCGGTGACTCAGGCCCAACTCTGCAAAAAAAAAATTATGCATTTACTTAATTTTAAGCTTCTGAACTGTCCCTTTGAAGTAATGCACACAATCCAATGTTTCTTTATTATGCTTAATAGAATTAATAGGCTAATTTAAAAATAGTAAACACCAAAATCATTAACAGTTATTTTTTTATTTCCTTGTATGCATATTTGCTCTGCAGGCAACCCTTTGAGCACATAATGACTAATTCTTTGGTTGGGTGCTCCTAATTAAAAATTGTTAATGTATGTTTTTAGCCACCAGGAGAATGAGTGATTAAAAAAATGCTCACTTGAGAAACGTCTTGTTTTCTAGAAACGGACAAAGGAAAAGCTGGTGCACGTCCTTTCTCTATGTGGTCAGGAAGTTGGGCTGAGTAAAAACCCTTCAGTAAGTAGCCTTGTATTGACCCTTTCATTTTGCCCTGAACTTTAAAAGTGAAGTACTTTGTCTCCCAGAGTTGCTGACCTGTTTTGCATAGCTTCATGTCACATTATTGTCATTGTCATTTGTACTGGCCCACACTGCATTTCTCAGCAGATAGACCAGTGGGTTAATGGCCCTCACACTTAAAGATGATTTACTTATGGAGATAAATACAGGTATCATCTGTGATGCTGTAGGCTTTACTTGTGCCATCTCAGTGGATAGACAGTAATGACCTCTGGTATTAGCAATCTAATCTAGAGCCTTTATAAAGTAAAAAATTAAATTACAGAAATAAAACAGAAAGGGCGTGTGTCTGATTTTTCCATTAGATAGTAGTTCTAATGTTACTCTTTAAAAATTAATATTATCTGGTGCCAGGAAATGGGCAATTGATCATCCAGGGTAGGAAGCTCTTAAAATAGTTATTAAATATTTTCTACAGAGAAAGGAAAATTTCTGGATGTTTTTGAATATATTGTATGTCACTTGTATTATGGTGAACAGGTCCTTCATAGCTGCAAGACAGGGACTGTTGCATTTTTGCAACTAAATTGCAGATATAATTATTTTTAGCAGGAAAGGAAAAATTATAGCTACTTGTATTTTCTAATCTTGACATATTTTTGAACATCAGTTTTAACTAGAGATTTTTTTACTAACTTACTATCTCATCCCCTTGACAGTATTTTCTTTACTAAATGCTCTGAATTTTGTTCCTATAAATGCATGCAAACATCCAGGCAACATCAATCTGCAGCCATTAGGAGGTAGCTGCAATATTCTTGGATGTGTTCCTGCAGCATGAAGTTGTTTCTTTGTACAAGTTTAATCTGAAGGCACCTGTCCAACATAAATAATAAAGAGTGTTCTAAAAATACTCGGTGAAGGAATTAGGTGTGTACTGGAAATACAGTCGTCCAAATAACCAATTACAGCTTTTAGGAAGAAACAACCAGAGGAAACAGTTTGTTACAAGAGAAATCCTTTGAATTGTAGGTAATTTTTTCTTCCTGTGGTGATTTGGACCTGATTGAGCACCAGACAAGCCTGGTGTCTTCTGAAGACGGAACAAGGGAGCAGGAGAACATGGATGATTCAAACAGTGAACAACAATTCAGAGTCTTTAGGGACTTTGATTTCCTAGACGTTGAGCTGGAAGATGGGGAGGTACAGTATATTTTCTCTGAAACAGCTTTTTTATTAAAACAGTTTGATATTCTTTCTACTAAACACTATACTCTTCTTGTAATATAAAGCTTTAACTGTACTGTAAACTTAGTTTTGAGTTCAGATTGTTTATAATGTTCACTTACTGTTTCTTTCAGTAGCATAACAGTAAGAGGCTACCACACCCTTTGTTTCCGAATCTACTTTTGGAAACACTGCAAAACTGTTACTGGAGGATAAAGCCTTTGTTCTAGTACCTTTTCAGTGAATTTATTTTTAAGTGGATTTATTTTAAATACAATTTTTAAGGATCTAAATTGTTAACAAAAATATATTTGCCGATTAAAAACTCATAAAATGAAATTGCTCCAAATCTGTTGGCCCAAGAGTAACCTTCCAAAACATGAATTCAAGCCTTTGAGCTGTTGTTTCTCCTGCAACTGCTGATGAAATCACTAACGCTCAGAGAAATGTACCTTCCACTCTGCTTAGGTGTCTGGGATTTCATCATTTCGTGCAGGAGCGAAACAGAACCCTGAGGGCCCAGATCAAGTCTTGACAGATGAAGCTTGTCAGCTTACCTTGAGCTAAAACTGCTGAAGGGAGAAAGTTGAAGAAATGCTGAATTTTGTGGGCTACACCTTTAACCTTGCTTATATCAAACTTGGAGTATTTCTTTCTGTTTGGGTGAGAAGAGCCGAAAATGAATATCCATTGGCAAACAAGCCAAAAGATTTTGTTGCTATTTAAATGTTCAGAAGCTGTTAGCTGTTTTGAAGTACTTAAGGTGCATATGTTCAGCAAACCTACAGTTTAACAAATTGTCTTGTCATAATCAGGACTCAATTTTAACATGAATTCTCTCAGGCATTGCGCTTACCCCTGAGAAGAACATGTGTACAAGAAGAAATAATCAGTTTTCTCCCTAGCTGAATTACAGTAGTAAAATCATTTGAAGGTAAACAGATGCATCAGGTGTGAACTCATGTACATGTGAATTTTAATTTTTTTTCCAATGAACAGAAAAGATGAAGGAATGGAAAGAGACATCACAGAGTCCTTATTTTCCAAGTCAGGAATCTCTGTATCAAGTATAGTAATTTTGGCTCACATCTGCCCATGACTTTGCCAACAACAAACAAACAAACAAAACAAAGCAGTTGGCATTAATGGTTGAAAACACATTAACCAAATATTATGAAGGAGCTTTAATGTTCCATACAATGATAAATCATAAAACAGCAACGGCAGGTTGTTTGCTGAAAAGTATACCGGCTGCAATCATTTCTGTCTT
>Ga0181612_114996_pt1 | contig 15310 bp, 5 predicted proteins | sample HoacroProtozoa21_FD_119630 | JGI IMG/M metagenome (GOLD analysis project Ga0181612, IMG submission 119630) | Hoatzin crop microbial communities from Cojedes, Venezuel. Combined Assembly of Gp0051906, Gp0051904, Gp0051908 | reverse complement strand
CCTGCCTCAGCCTCCTCCAGACTGAACACCCGCAGCTCCCTCAGCTGCTTCTCATAAGACTTGTGCTCCAGACCCTTCACCAGCTTCGTTGCCCTTCTCTGAACATGCTCCGGCACCTCAATATCTTTCTTGTAGTGAGGTGCCCAAAGCTGAGCACGGTACTTGAGGTGCGGCCTCACCAGTGCCGAGTACAGTTGCATGATCACCTCCCTGCTCCTGCTGGCCACACCGTTCCTGGTACCAGCAAGATACAAGATGTCCCAGGGTTGACCCCCTGGGTTTTTGATTCTTCTTTGGATGGACAGCATTAGAAGCTGCTGATACATGAGTGGGAGCTATTTCTTCTGCAGTTTGCTGGAACTATGTACAGTCACTGAACACCAAGGATGAAATTTGCCTCGCATCTAAATTTGGATGACATCTACAGAGGTGCAGCCTGGCTTGCCTCTAACAGAAATAGGAGTGTCACATAACAGGACATGGAACTCTTTCTGTGGCACTTCTTAGTCAAGTAAGAACCTGAATGTTCCTGGGAAGAGGATTTGGGGTTGGGGGGGGGGTAAATGAGCATCAGAGCAGCTGAGCATCCTTCAGGGATGAGTTTAGGTGCTCATTCAAATGTGGGGTCAGTTAGCTATTTTACTGCCTATCAGAAGAGGATGCAACTGATTGTATTTGATGCTGTTGCACTTACGGAAGCTGCTGCTGTATGGGGTATAGGTTTCAGTTGTGATCCTTATTTATACATCTTAGTGCTAAGGAAATCAATATCTAACATGGCTAAATTGGCTAATGAGCATATTATAAATCTATAAGTCTTAGTTAACTGATTCTTTTTCAACAACATTCAGAAGTGACTTTGCTTTTAATTAGCAATTTATATAAGGAGAGCTACTGTGAGGTTGAGGTGTATGGTGAAGTGTGGTGAGTCACAGACTCATATCTAGTATATCAATGATATGGAAAATTGTTTTCTGTAGGTCCTGCAAGAGTTGTCTTCAGGAAGATATGTGATAGCATCAGCCACAGAAGAAATAAAATGTGAAATGATTTAGTGCAGGGAAAACCAAGAGACTGCTTTTTGAAGTTGCATTTTGCTCATGCATCGCATCACCTCATCTGACATCACCAGATCACAGATGCAGCAAAGTACCAATGGAATTCCAGCTTTCTTTGCTGAAGAAAAAACCCAAGACTTTTTAATGGAAGAAAAGCACTGATTGTAGTCTTAATTATAAGTAATCTTAATTACAGTTAATTACAATTAGTGCTAGCCTAACTAGAGAATTCGGCTTCTGTGCATGGTGCTGCAAGATGGCTCTGCTTTTGTCTTCTCCCCTGCAGTTATTGTAGCTGTGTGCTCAGGGCAAGCCCCCCCGGCCCCTTCAGCTCCCTCTGTAACAGACGAGTGTAGCAACCTGCAGTATCATGCATAAGAAAATTAGGTTGGAAACTTGGTTGCCGCTTCTCCTGGAAGAGAAGCACCTGTGCATTTTTGTGAACTCTCCTGCTGCTTGGATATGTTCTGCTTGTATTCTACTGTTAGTCTGCCATGCTGCCTGAACAGCCTATGGGAGCTACTACATGTGCTTCTAGTTCAACTATTATGATTGGCAAATTAGTGATGTAGTGGGTTGCTGTTAAAGGCATTCCATTTCTACATGGTTTCCCTTTCTATACATATAAATTGTGATACTGAACAACTGAAATGAAATGTAGGTTGCTACCCTGCTTGCAAAAATTGCTGAAACCTAGCTGCCACGAGTCAGTTAACAAATCTGATAAGAGAAACTTCGCTGACATAGAATAACCAAGTGTCATTACCAAGGAGTTAGCCTATATATTGAAGTAGGGCTGGTCTTTTCATTCTCTGAAACAAAATAATGAAATAGAATATGCAGCAGTTGCACTGTAAATCAAATCAGTGAGCACAGGCAATGCTAGTGTGTAATGCAATCAAGAAATGTTAATAGAGTCCTATTAAGGTGGCTAATGCTAATCTGTTGGCACAGAAGGAAGCAGACTCAATAAGACTAGTGTATTAGGGCAATGCAGTGCAGTCCAGTCAGCAAATAAATGTAAGTGTGAAAGAACTGCTGCATTGAGCTTACCCAGGCTTGTGCTGCTGATTGTGGCCATGTTTAAGCTGCTTCTAAATCTGGAAGCATTGCTAGTGCAATATAATAAAACTGATGCTTCCAAGAGCTTTTCTCGTAGCCAGAATTTATGCCTGGAGATTTGTGACACTTTTCCCTACCCTCCTTCACATTCTGCATCAAACTCCAAGGTCACTGAAAGCATGAGCTTTCTTTGTGGAGCCAGCACTTTTTTACTAATTTCCAGCCACACCAGTGGCAGTTCTTCTCCAGGGAGCTGCAGTTTTCTTCGGAGTACTTGTGAAGTCTTTACAATTTTATGTTTATATAGCCTTCTTCATTCCTGCCAAGCAAATTCTAGTGGTTGAAATGGAATGCTTTTTATTCTGGCACCAATCCCTTCAAGGTCTTCTAGGGTCTTCTTCAGACAGAAGTTCCTTCAACTTTACCGTATTTTTCAGGAGACACTTAATGCATATTAAGTAACACTAGAATGGTGTTGGTTAGGGAGGTGCTTGTGGTCTTTTGAATTTAAATTGAAAGTGTTGGTGCAACCACTGTCATTTTTTTTTCCCTCGTGGGAGGTGCCTTTGTATTTACTTCCATTTTCCATGGGCAGCATGCTGTGCTTGAGATGAACACCATAAAGCTGTCATGCCAGCATTGGCTCTGTGGCTGAAGGAGATGGCAGTTTCCACATTTGGACAGGGCCTTACTTCCGTCTATGAAACATTCCTGGAAGCCACTACATCCAACACTACACAAAAGTACAAACCTGGGAAGTGAACAGCTTTTCATATACTGCTACTGCTTGTAAGCACCAATTACTAGTGAAATTTAAAAGTGAATAGGTTTGAAGAGAAGCTTTGAGTATCTTAATGCCTCCAGACGGAAATGATTAGATAAAGCAGATGACCTCAAACACCTTAGAGCTCTTCTACCTGTGGGTCATGCATCTCGCAGCACTGCAGTGCTGGCACTGAAATTCAGTACTGCTACATTTATTTCTTCCCATGTGTTAGTGCTGTTAGACTCTAAACTTTTTTTTTTAATCTGTACTATGTGCTTTCATGAAAGCCTCTGTAGGCAGGTATCAAGGCAGATGATACAGTTCCTCTAAGACTTGAGAGCTTGATAGTGTGTGACCAACGGGATGTGGATTAGCAGCATTGCATCTACTGCATCTTTAACAATGTTTCCCGCAAAGTGTTGCTGTGCTCTTCCCAAAGGAACATTTTCTTTGTTTTTCTGAAGTGTCTCCAGTCTCTTTCCGTGAGATGCAGAGGCTGATTTTTTGCCTATGGCTTGATAGGAGGTAACAGTCAGATATTTATCACAGTAGCTGCATCTGTCAAGCATTGTCTTCCAGCAATCCCTTAGGTAAATGCTTTTCTTCTTGCAATAATCCAGAGTTCTTTCCAAAGAAGCAGTGGATTCTCTTATTGGGGTTTCTACAGCTTCACAACAGCAAATACTGTCTGTCATAGAACATTGCTGCATTTCAACTCTTAACTCCCATGCAAAGAGCATCCTTTCTCCTCAAGCGTGTGTCTGTGAGAGCTTGATTTGCAAGGCAGTGGCTATTAGCCCAATTTTGAATTTCCATAGGTCAGGAGTAAAGGGAAAAGGCTGAACACTGGGGTATACATTTTTCAAACTGATGATGCTGCTCTTGAAAATTTTAAGAGCTTTTAAATAATGTTCAGTGCTTATTATGCACTAACATTGTTAGCTAAAGTAGTAGTTTGTTTGGCTGGAGACCAAATAACTCTTTGTATGGATAACAGACTTGAGGGGAAGCCTTTTGTCACTGAAAACAAAAACAAAGTGTTAGCTTTAAAACATTATCAGTAATATTACTAAGAAAATGCTGGTTCTTCCCATACGGACCTATGGAAGGAAAGGACAGAAACTGCTTGCAGGTTTTTCTAACTTCAGTTTTCAAAGACTATGTTAAAAGCTGGTGGTTTATATTTGTCTTTATACTGAAAGGGTGAAGACATCAACTGCGTGATCCGAAGATGGTTGTTCTGTTTGGGCGTGCTGTACCCTATGTCCAGTGTACAAGGTATCCCTGTTGTACCTTCCTCACTTTTGCATTTAAAAAAAAAAAAGGAAAAAGGAGTCAGGAGTGGGGTGACAATGAAATCCAGCTCTACTGTTTCCCAGAATCACGCATGATCATTCTCAAAATGAATCATATGTTTGGAATAGACAAATGTGTTTAAAAATATGTAAACAAACATATTTGAAAGAGTAGGCCTGAACAAAACCATCAGACCTTCCCTACTCAGTTCTGAATGCTGGGGAAATTTGCTTCTCCTCCAAACAAAGTGTTAAATTGTGTGTTCTCCAGGGTAACAGGATGTCTGCTGCTCTGTGTTTTTTGCAGTGCCTGGCACAATCTTGGCTGGTTGCTATGAACTTACTGAAGTAATAGAGCTAGCCTGCTTCTAAGTACACTCCATAGTCTTACGATCTGTGTATCTCACCTTGGAGGTTGCCCTATTGTACCAGTAGTGTAGCCAATGTCAATTTCTCGTGCTACATCCTGTTTACACTTAGAGCAGAAATATCTCCTGCCAGTACTCTGAACGAGTGTGATCTTTGCCATAAATTTGTCTTCTGTGCATCCACAGATGTTTCCATTACTTTGTGTTACTCCAGCAGATCACGTTCTTTTTTCCTTCTGATTTAGGATTATAGGATAATTCAGATTGGAAGGGACCTGAGGAGGGTTTCTAGCCCAACCTCCTGCTCAAAGCAGGGTCAGCTATGGGAAGGGATCAGGTTGTTCAGGGCTCTATCCAGTTGGGGCTTGAAAATTTCAAAGGATGAAGATTGTGCAGCTCTGGGCAGCTGCTTCCAAAGAATGACTTTTCTTCTGGGTAAAATGTTTAAGGAAAAACCCAGTATGAAACTTATTTCTACTTACACCCAGTGTCTCCTGTTGTCCCATCTTGCACCACTGTGAAGGCTTGCTCTGCCTTATTGATGCTTTCATCACAGGCACTGTCAGGCTGCTGTCTGCTCTCTCTGAAGTCTTCTCATTTCCAGGTTGAACAAGCCCTGTTCCCTTAGCCTTTCATCATCAGGCAACTGTATAGGAAGGAAGTTCAGTGATAAAAATGAGACTTGGATCCATCTGCTTCATTTGTTTGTGCCTGGGAGTGCCTGCCCATAAAATACACCTGCCAGTACTTCCTTTTCTTGTAAGGGTGTAAAACTCCTATTAACTGGTAAGATTCAAGTAGAATCTTAGATAGGAAAGTCAACTTTTCAATGTTTTTAAATCAAAGTCCTCTAAACTCAAAGCATTTAAGATGAACCCTATTTCAACATTTTGATTTTAAAAAGATGGACTTGTATAAAGCTTGTTAGAGATTTAGAATAATCTAATTAGTCTGAGAACTCTTAGAGTTTTCTTTGTTGGTCTTAAACACTAAAAGCCAAAGTGAAATGCAGTGTGAGAATCTGCAGGGGCCAGAAACTGCAATAGGAAACTATTTTTCATTATTATTTTTAAAACTTTTTCTGTCACATGCAGATACAAGGTTTTCCTAGAATGAAGAGGGTTTTTAAACTTTGTGCGACACATTTTCCGTATTCAAATGGACAAATTAACATAGATGTGTTGATTTCTTGGGGTTGCTAGCATATGAGCTAAAGATCTGACCCAGGGGACACCACGGTGATGAGGACAGGTTTAACTGGGAGGTTCTCAAATGAAAGGTGCTTGAGGAGCACCCTCTGCTTGCTTGGGCAAAGTCCTGCATTGTAAATCTCAGATCTACCCACCAAGTTGCCACTGGGCTACAATGTCTGTTGTAGCCAAAGCATGCAGAGCTTTTCATACTCACGTCTGTACTTGTCCTCACTTTCCTTAAGCTCCAACGCCTTTTCACCACCAGCATATCTTGTCTTGCTTATGCTTCATCCACCACCATTGCCATTACAGAGTTTGTAGATTGCTCCCTTTACTGGAAAGTTCCATGCCCTTTTGTGCCGTTTATGCAATTAAGCACTGTGAGCTTGAGACACACAGTTAAGAACTGTCTCTCCAAGACACTTGTTTCATGTCACTAGGCTCCTTATCTGCATGCTTGCAAACACATGTGTGTGCACAATTGTCTACCTACAGGAAAAGTAGTGGCTGTTATGCAGTCTTTAAACAGTTGTTCTACTGTATGAATGAATCATGGCAAATGAATTATAATTATAATGAGGAATGAGTCTTCAATGAATCATACTTACTGTATCAGGTGAATGTATAATTGGAGAGTTTTTCAGGTGGATCCTTGACAGAAAAAAAGAGTACCAAGTGTGATTTTATTGCTGGATGGTGTATTGTGTGGGGCTTTTGCAGTGGTATTTTTTAACAAATAGTTTACTTAACACAGTAATGTGCATATTTAAAAGCTTGATATAACTCTTCTACATTGGTGTGATGTTTTAAAAAATTGCAGCCTTTAAAAACATTGTATATTGTTACTAAGGTTTTCTTAAACAGAATTAAAAATAGAGGTTAAAAAAAAAAAGTGAAAATGTGAACTGAGCACTTATTAGTACCACTGCTTCAGTTAAAAGAAACATACCTTTTAAGTTTTTGTTTAACGTTGTCTTTAATGAGACTGTCAAACATGGTTTCAGTAGCAAATTCTTTCTGCACCCTGTGGGGATTTAAATGAAATCAACTGTATTCTGTAATTACTGTTAGTGGGCTGGCCTTGGGGAAGTTATGCATCATTGAGGACGAAGAATGTTCTCTGCTTTGCTGGGATGGATACGCTTTACAGCAGCTAGGAAAGGTAACAATAAGTATGAGCCATGATAACTTTAATTAATGGTAGCCTGTAGGAATTGGGAGTGTATTGGTCTTGAGTGTAGTGGACTGGTAAGATACTCTTGGAGCTGGAGAGGTGAGGTGACAGCAGTACTCATCGATGTTTCTTCTGTTGTATTTGAAGTGTTTGGTCAGTGATCTTGTATTGGCCTCGCCAACTAAACAAATACCTGAAGGGAGGGTGTAAAAAAGATGGAGCCATCTTATTTTCAGTGCTACCCAGTGACAGGATAAGAAGCAATGGGCACAAACTGAAACATGGAAGGTTCCCTCTGAACATCAGGAAACACTTTTTACTGTGAGAGTGAAGCACTGACATAGGTTGCCCACAGAGGCTATGGAGTCTCTCTCCTTGGAGATACTCAAAAACTGTCTGCACACAGTCCTGGGCAACCTGCTCTAGGTGACCTGCTTGAGCAGAGGGAATTAGACCAGATGAATCAACCATATTGTGATTCTGTAAACTTACTTGTTTTAGTTTTACCTCCTTTTGCTGAACAACACTTGAAGTGGTATCTCAAAGGCATTTAGACATACTGATTACAACAGGTTCCAGAGGCATCTGAGCAATTATTTTGTTCTTATTAAGGCTACACAGCTTTTGCATGCTGATGTTATCAACCCAAAAGAGCATCTGGACTTGAAACTGAAGTTAAATGTGAGTTCAAGATTAGGTCCTTGCATAAAAGCTTGTGTGCTTAAAAATTAGAACCCAAGTGAAATAATGCCAAGGTGTCTTTGTGGATCCTGAGATCTTGTCTACGTGAAAGACTGTACTAATGTAACTACCGTAAGTTTAGGAAAGTATCTTTTTCCCTACATGATGAATGGGAGTGAAAGCAGTTCCCTACTTGATAGGAGTCCTATAAGGGGAAGTGCATTTGTGCTGTTGAGGTGTTTGGAAGCTATGCCATTGGAGGTTGTACAAGTAATAAATGCGCTTTCTGGACTGAGTTATTTCTTGGATTTCACATCCTTTAGTAGAAAATACGGATTAAGAAGCAAAAATTGGAATTGGATATGTGGAACTCGAGTACAACTACAAAAAATCTTGCCCACTTCCATTATCCACGGTTGTCAGGATTGCTATTCTACATTCCATCATGAGATTCAAGTAGGTTGTTAATGAGAATGTCCAAAGTCTACTTTTGTCTCAGGGATAAATGGTAACTTTGTCAAGGTGAGCTGAAAGTGAAATCTGTTGTAAAACAATGTATCTAAACAACTGGTTTGGGTTTGGTTTTTTTTTCCCTCCCTAGGAAATTACTACCTCAACATGCGAATCAGAGATTGAAATTCTATTGGAGACATCATAAATCAACATGCTGTGATATTTGGGAGCTGTGGTGACAATATAAAAGACTCTGAACTAGGAAAGTTTAGCTGGAAACAAGTTACTGTGGTTGATAATTACAAGTAACATATAATTGTAGGTGTTTTAAATATTGAAAACATCAAGGTGGCTGTCATTTCTGATATAATGGGAAAGAAATGTTTGTGTTCATGAGATGACCCACAGAGGTCCCTTCCAACCCCTACTATTCTGTGATTCTGTGATTCTGTAAAACAAAGTCCACAGTAAATGCAGTAATGACTTGCTAATGCTCACTGAGAACTGAAAAACCCATTGCTTTAGAGAACTCTTTAAAGATTAGCAAGCACTCCTGGAAGTGGGTTCTATTGCTTTACCTGTAACCCGGAGGAAGGGGGTGAGCTTGGCAAGCCGCTGATATGTGGAGACTATGGATCCTGTTACACTGGAGATGAGGATCCTTGGTTTCTTCAAGGACACGGGTCTATCTTCTTGGGGGTTTTGTGCTCCAAATTAATCTGGGTTTGACAGCCAAAATGTCAGGTAATGAAGTTTTGTAGCGAGACTGAGCTCATTTGGGTTTCTTCTGTTGTTTTCTTGAGATTTATGTAAATTTTTTGCAACAGTGCTTTGTTCCCTACAGTCAAATGCAGGTAAGATTATTTACACAATCCAGTTGAAAATTTCGAGAATGAAATATTGATTTTTTTTTTTTTTCTTTTTTCCCTGTGTACCAGGAGACTTCTTTGATAAATAGCATGCATTCTGAATTCTTTAATTCTAAATTCTAGTTCAATTCTGGTATGAAGTGGAGCACAGTCATATATGGCTAGATCTGAATGAATTTTTATTCGATTAGGAAAACCAAGCTGAAAATGCCTTTGTTATCGGATACAAATCAGTGAATCATCCAGATGCTTAAACTACCTTACTCTTCAGTGATTTCTGTAGTGTGTTTGATGTTATTTTCTGTCTTTGTAATGGTAATTTCTAAAAATCTGTTAGGTAAAAACAAGACAGTAGCAGACGGTTTCTTCCCAGATCAACTGGTTGGTTTGGGCAGGGGAACCAAATAAAAATTTAGGTGAAAAGGCATATATCATGAAATGGAGGGAACTGGCTCATGTTGCAGGTGTTGGATTAATCCTGTAACTTTTGGTATTTGTTCTTTGAAGGTAGATTTTGTAAGGGGACTAGATATCAGGAAAGGCAAAGAAGAAAAGGAAGGAAGAATGAGGGAGTCCTTCTGGTCTTAAATTTTCAGCTTTTACTGGAGAATTATGGAAACCCAAGACCGCATTTAATGGGACTTCACCAATCCATGGGAAATATAGCTGGCTGACACAACAAAAATTGGACAATCTTTAAAATCATGATAAGACAAATCCTGAAAATTATTATCCAAAATGCCAAATACTTGTTCCTTTTGGTTTGTTTTTGTTCTTTTGTTTGTTCTTTTTCCCAGTGTTTGCTGGCTTTGGATACCTGAATTTGAGGTGCCTGACTAGAGATGTACAGTTATACGGCTTTAAAAAGTGCAGAGAAAATAACTTCTAAAAGTCAGGCTCCTAAATGCCTTTTCAAAACAAATTATCTGCTGCCATAAGAGGATATTTTTTGATGTGGCATTTTTTTTGTTTCTGGGAGTGTAGCCCTCTGTCTTCTTGTGGAGTCATTGAATGCTCAAAATATATGAAAATCAGACTCCTCAGTTTTTTGCCTTGGAAGACCTATCATCAGTACAGACGTCTGTTCTGGAAAATCTGAGCAGAATATTCTCAGTGTGAGATTTATGTTCAGTCTGGGAGTGTCTGCATCTACAGGACCCCAAAAGACATTAACTGTGTGTTACCAATGAGGTCTGTCTGTCTTAGTTTGGATATTCCCATGGTTTAATACACATCCATAGCACAGAAATTCAGCTTCAGTTACAGATACTTGATTGACTAGGGTAGCTGAACGAGGAGCTCTTTTCTTGCAGAGAAGAGTTCTTAACACTCTTGAGATGTTCCAGGCAGTCCTTTGCCTTCTCATCATTCTCTCATGTTCTGTGGACCTGCCTCTCATTTATAGGTTCTTCATAAATTTCCTAGTTTACTGCCTTCCTTCTGGCTGCTTATATATCTTAAGGCCTGTGATCACGAAATCCAATATTCTACATAAGGCTGAAAAACAGTGGTTTAGTCCAGAATTTTTCTGCTAAGACTAATTATATTATATTTTGTTTTTCAGGTCAAACATCTCCAGAGGTGAGGCAGATTATTTCTTCCTTCTGCTCTTTTGTAGTGTATGGATTCTTTTCCGAAGACTGAATTTTGCAAATTCTCCCTTTCCCATCTGTTGCTCTGGCTTTTTTGTGGCGCTTCCTATTCTTGTGCTTTGAAATTTTAGAATTCCTGCTCTTCCAAGCGTTGACCAAATGCAGGCTTTTCTTCATTAGAAGTTCAGAATAGTGTTCTTTCTAACACTATTTTGATGACTATAATGATAAGTTTTAGGATGGAGAGATATATATATATATATATATGTGAATGGAGGGACGGCAAGGTTTTTTTGGTAAGGAATATTTCAGTTTGCTGCTCGCTGTCATGAGTGAAAGATTCCAGAAATCTGTAACAGTAAATGTAATGATCTGTGTGCATTTTCTGGTAGCTGCCAGATGTCACTGGACGCATTCCCAATACACACTGTACTCCTGTAATGAACACTGACAGTTTAATAACCAATTATTTTGAATGTTTTTTTTTAATTTCTTTTAAACTATAAACTGATTCTTATTTCTACTCTCTTCTTGGCCAGCTAAAATCTGCTTCCTCTTCCTACCACCTTTCATTTATATTTCTGATTAATTGAGCTGTAGACAGAGTAAAAGTGGAACAAAAGGCTGTGACCTAGTGACATGTTTCCCCCAGAATGATGTGGAAGAATGCCTCTCCTGCTTGAGTTGCTCTTTTACTACTGAGAGGAGAATGCTGTTGTGGACAGGGCCTCAGAATATTAGATTTCAGGTCTGATGATCATTTGGAGAAATGAATAAAACAAAGGACACTATTCTGTTGGTAATGAGGGTCCCTTTTACAACAGCTGTAGTGTTGTTATGGATATGGTGGATTTGATCCCTGGTTCCCCACTGGTTTGGGGGAGACTTTATTGTTAACATAAGGCAATATATTTCACTGCTACTTTCTAGTGATGGGTTGCTGTGGATTTAAGGAGAACTGATATATTTAGGCAGGTCTGGTTTACTTGTTACAAATTAGTCTGAGTATGATAATCCATTGGGGCCATCTAAGCTGTCATGACTGTATCTGTTACTGTACCTATTCTAATGTGTTTTTTCCTTCCTGTCTTCAAATGACAAACTTCAAATGAAAGCCCCAGGCTCCAGCAAAACAAAGCTGTCTGATGAAAACAGCTCAGTAAGTGAGAATTCAGTAGTTTGTCGATATATCTATGAGCCGAATAGGGTGGCACTTCTAAAAAAAGTGAAATGGAATTAAAATGGGAGCTACCGCCATGTCCTGGGGAAATGCTGCTTCATGTCTTACAAACAATGTACAGTTTGAGTGTTGGAATTGAGCAGCCTGGTGAATTCAACAGGGAAGAATTTATCTTCTCAAGTCACTGTATCAGCTGAAAGTGATACAGGCTTATCTTTAACAAGAACTTGTTTTAATCACTTTTGTTAGGTGGAAGCAAGAGGTGTAACTTTTGTGCCATCCTGAGAGCTCTGGCTGAGTGTCTGAGATTAAACTACGTCCACTGACCAAAGTGATCCTCCTGAGCCATCTACACAAACTGCTTATTAAAGTGTGTGATTTTTTTTTTTCTTTGAGCTTGGAGCAGACGTGAGCATTCCCTTCCATTAATGTAAGTGTCTCTGTATTTCCAGCTGGCCCACACCGATTCAGTGGTGCTCAGTGGCACATGCAGAACGTCCTCAAAGACTCTGTGGAGAGCTCTGACGATGAATTCTTCGATGCGCGAGGTCAGTACATGTTTTTAATCCTCCCGTCCCCGTTCTTTCCCCAATTTTGCAGCAAGTAACTGAGCTCCTTTGGGGATGAACTGACAACATTGTCCTCATCAGACTGAGATCTGAAAAAACCCCGTCAGATCTTCTCTCAAGGATTTCTGAACGGGCCTAAATTTAGGTGAGATGGGTGAAGTGCTGGGGTGGATGAGCGAGTTACCATGAACTGGATCTGACATCAGAAGCAGCATGACTACCCAACAGTACAGAGCTTACTGTGTTCTCTTGGGCCCAGCTTGTTTAAGGATCAGGTAGTATGTGATGTTAGAGTTGGAGTGCTCTTGTTTACAGTTCCTGATGAAGGCCATGAGTGCTTGTGTTACTTATGGCCAATTTTTAAACCAATGGCCTAGATTTTCCACTCTGGCAAAACTTTCACTGAAGTGACCGGGACCTCTGCTTGTTCAAGAAGAAGCAATATCTGAATAACTGTGGATTTTATCAGGTGAATCCAAAATGCAGTACTCACTACAACATCTGATGAGAGCCTAAATCTTGTCATGCTCTTTAACATGCCCAGTTTTGTTCTGAGGTGGGAATAAAGTTCGTAGGTTGTGTGCACACGCAACCTCCCATCTACAGTGGGAGACAGTGTCTCTGTTTTTGATTTTGTTTGCAGGAGCCAAACCTAATGCTTTTCTGAAATGTTGCGTTTGCTTTTCGGAAGTGAATAACTATCAAGGAAGGATTAATTCTGCTACTACTGTGAAATCCAATTGTAGGATCTTTCATAGTGTAGGCTATTCAGTTCAGACTGAGCTGTCCTTATGTCCTCATGTTACATGGAAGTCAGGAGTGAAGGGTGATGGAATAAACTTGTTGAATGTCCTTTGGCTTTTGTAGCAAACTGGATTAATTAAGTACTGAGCAATCCCTATGCCTTTGAGCAACCTGCTCTAGTGAAAGATGCCCCTGCCCAAACAATTCTGCGATTGTATGAAAAGGAGATGGATTCCCCTTCACCCAAATATTTGTTGAGAGTTCTTTTCTAGTTCAAAGTAAATGTAATCCAAAGTGGAACACTCAACTGTCTGATGGGAAACTTGCCTTGGGTTTGGATGTGCTTTTTATTTTTAGTTTGGTTCTTTCATTAACAGCACACTCAGCAGACAATCTGCTGATGCCTAAGTGCAAAAAAATTTGCATGGTGAAGATTGTCCCTGAGTTTCTCCCTGTGTTGTTATTTGTGATATAGGGATTAAAAACCCCTCCCTTCCCAGTATTCTGTTCTTCTTGAATGAGGCCTGTTTCTGAGCAAATTAATTTTCATTTATAGAACTGCATTGACTTCAGTCTCATTGCTGTGTGCTGATTTGATGTCTGGAGATGCATGATGGTATTGCAAATGGCAGTTGGAATTTTTAAGGCAGTATTTGGCATTAAATGTCTGCTGTCTTGCAGTGAACTTCATATTTCAGCGTTTTAATATTCTCTGTGGGTGGAATTGTTGCAGGAATGGTTGGCAGCTGACTGTTGCGTTTTCATGCTGGCATAAGCTTGAGTTGAAATTCAGCATGAAGGACTTACGTTAGGAGCTTTTTAGTTGCTTTAAAAATGCAGAGGGTAGGAGGCAGGCAGGCAGCTCTGTGCTCTAAATGATTTGGAAGCTCTGCAGCAATTTCCCTGATAGCTCACTGATTTATTTCTGTGAAGCTGAATTTGCAGTATTTTCCAAAACAATCTTTTTTTGCAGAGGCATAATTAATATTGATCAGATTATTACTGTGTATTATTCAAAGTACAGATTTGGATCCAGGATGCCTCGACTGCAGTTTATCTGCCAGTTGCTCTGACAATGATGGTGACTTTGTCTGATGGTGAACCACTTATTTTCTGTTCCCTTTCTGTAAATTTCCTACTCTAGCTATAAAATTCATGACAACTTTGAACTTGAAAGACAAGCTGCTTACATGAGAGTTTTGTTTTGTTTTTTAACAACCCACCCCCCACAGGCAACAGCCTCAGTCAAACAGGGAAAGAAAAGTTTTCAAAATAAAATGGATTTTGAAAACTTGGCACAAAATTCTGGCCTCGCCTAGTACACTACAACTGTCCATTGAAATCAGGCGGTTCTAAATGGAGATGGATATTGGAATAATATTTTTATGAAAGTCAAATGATTTGTGTTTGGTTGATCAGGTATAGCAGGATGAAACTATTTGATGTGGTTTATTTTGGAAGTGTGGCGAAATGATGTAATGGATCCTTGTATCTCTAGAATCTGTGAAATTGACTGTGGACTTCACCTTCTTTCAGAAACATGCTGGCATCCTCTTGATTTTACCACAGCTAGAAATGAGTTCCTGGCTGTACAAGTATGCTACAGCTACTGAGCAGAAAAAGACATGCAGATGTTCTTTCTGAGTTTGCCTGTATTAATAAGGTGTGCATTCAATTCAGACCCTTTTTGAAGTCTGAGACAGGAGATATCCATCAAATATCAATTTTCTTCCCTGTTCCTGTACAGATAGGCTTACACTAATAACTACTTGTCTGGTGTAGAGGGTTCTATACCTGAGATTCAAGAAACAATCCACAACTATATGTTGTCTGATGTCAAAATGTCACCTCGTGCCCAGTCTGAAATCGGCTCAGATGTGCATTTCTGAGCTGGGATTTAGCAGCCCATCCCTATCTGAAGAGGGATTTGAGAGCTCTGAGCTCTGTGTGTGTGTATGCACGTGAGTGCACATTTCACAAAATACATTGCTGAACACTGATTATTTTCTCCTTGTTCTGAACAAAACAACTATCTTATCTGAAAGAGGCTTTTAGCACAGGGATGTTCCAGCTGTCGGCACAGAGAGAGGAAAGAAATATGGATGTTATAAGCCGATTTGTCCCTTGTAATCTTTATTGTCAGTGGGTACGCACACAGACACTGCAGCTGGTACTCAGATGATCCTTGCGCTTTGATCCTCACCCCCCCCCCCCCCGTAAAAGCTTATTTTTTGAATTTTTTTGGGTATTTAAAATCAGATTCTGGGTGGTGTAATTTGGCATGGGTTTAAATTTGGTGTGGTGGT
>Ga0181612_109652_pt1 | contig 15310 bp, 8 predicted proteins | sample HoacroProtozoa21_FD_119630 | JGI IMG/M metagenome (GOLD analysis project Ga0181612, IMG submission 119630) | Hoatzin crop microbial communities from Cojedes, Venezuel. Combined Assembly of Gp0051906, Gp0051904, Gp0051908 | reverse complement strand
GCCAGATTCAATTCCAGGTGGACCTTAGCCTTCCTTGTTGCATCCCTGCATGCTCTGACAGCATTCCTGTACTCTTCCCAAGTGGCCTGCCCCTCTTTCCACATTCCATGGACCTTCCTCTTCCACCTGAGCTCCACTAGAAGCTCCTTGCTCATCCATAAGGGTCTCCTGACTCCTTTTCTAGATTTCTTTCTAATATAGAAGGTTTTCTTCACCTAGATGAGTGCAAGGAAACTGTCAAAACAACTTTGAAGTGGATGTAAGCGTGTGCGTGTTTGTTTATGCTAAAGCAGAAATTCCAGGACCTCAGTGGGAGCACAAGACAGAGCAAACCTCATTCATGGTGGCTCTGTTATTCTTCTGTTCTTCCAACTGGTCATAATGACTTGGTCTGCTCATTTTCACAACCTTCCAGCTTCTGCTTCCAGCGCCTTGCATTTTGACCTGAACTTTATTGTTATGCCAGAATGATCTCTTGAATCAACAGCAGGAAATCACTTATGCTTAGAAACAGTCACTGGAAACACACGGTTGTACTAATTTGGAACAGAAAACATATTTTTCTGTTACTAGATAAAGTGGGGTACTTCTGTCTGCACAGTTTTGCGAGTGGTAGGTGCTGCAGTTTTGCTTTCTCTCCCTCACTACTGGAAGCTCTTGGTCTTTTCTGTGAAACCCCATCTGAACACAGCAGCATCACTCTGTACTTTGGAAGGCAATGTTTGCTGGCAGGAACTAATGCAATTATCACAGTTATCTTCTGTTCCAGTTCTGGAAAAGCAGATGTTGGCAAGGTCATCAGTGCTCCCTTATGGCAAATCTTGCCCTTCGTACTAGCTCTTGAAAGGTGAAGATACATCTGTTCTGGTTTCTACTACAGAGAACAGCATCTCCACCAATATTGCCATTCTCTGCCAGAAAGGCAAAGACTGATTGTCCACAATGAGCTGGTTGAAACCACCGATATCACTGCTTTTCCCACTATCATTAGAAAACCTAAAATCTACTGCATACTATGTGTGCAAAAATCACTTGAGGAATTAAAAAAGGCTCTTATTCTTTGCCAGTCTTTCACAGCTAACAATTCAGCAATATATGAATGGGCTTTTTGAATTCCTTGCTTTGGTTTTCTGCTAGTTAGGAGACAGGAATAGTTCAGGGGTAAGAAAGCTGAAAAACTGTATGGCTGAGTTTATTTAATCTAAGGTATGAATGGAAAAAATCCCCATAGTTCATGGCTATTTTTAAAATATTAATTATGTTTCTTTTTTCCTGATATTCTATAGCCCTTGCTTTTAGCTGATTATGTAATTTAGTTTTATTTATTTTCATTAGAGGGTGCTCAGGAACACACTTGATAAGGGAACTTTACAAATGTGAATGAATAACTTATCAAGATAAAGGATGTCACAGAGCACCTTAGATCCTGCCTCTTCTAACAGCTTTGAAAGACATGTACCTAACATGCACAAGCACACAAATGCACTCTGTCTCTATTCTACTTAGTGATAGAGATTTCAGAATAATCAAACCATCAAAGTTATAGAATACTCATTTCTGTGACAGCACAGAGCAATGTGTACAAGCCCAGAATTCGTGCATTCACTCTCAGGTAAGCTGTTTGCTGAGGCAGACCAGGCTACACCGAAACCTCTGTACCACTCTCTTAAAAGTTCATTCAAAACTTTTTTCATCTCCTGACATTCTCTTAGAAGCTGACTTGAAACTTTTTTCCATCTCCTGAACAGAAGAGCAGCCCTTCGCATGCCATATCCTCTCTCTTTCTGTCTTGCATTCCCAGTGTCTTCAACACCGGATAAGATTCCAAAATAAAGGTGCAGAAATGTTTTGTGGGTGAAAATGAAGCCTGCAAAGAATGTCATAGTAAAGTTCAGCCACCACTTACAGGTCATTTTATGGTTCTGACAGGCAAATACATCTTCTTGATGCATTTAATCTTTAGTATACCAGTCAGCCCCAAGGTATCATTTTCATTAGTACATAGCTCTGTAGATTACTGCAGGAAACCCAGCTGGACTGTGTACTGCCATATAGCATAGAGATTGCCATATAGCCAGAATAATTTTTGAAGTATAGTCTTTCAAAATCCTGAAGTGAAATGAGAAAAAAGGAAAAGGAGAAGTACTTGCTAGCCTGTTCTCCTGATGTTAAACAAATTTTTCTTAATTCAGGTGAAGGGCACATTCTTGCCATTTATTATGGTACTGTGAGATGGGGGAGAAGAAAGGGAAGAAAAGAGACATCACGAGGAGGAGGTCTCAGTCTTGGTACCCAGATTTTTTTTTTCCAGCTGTTACTAATTTGAATATCACCACTGTTGAAACAGTTCTTTGTAATCTCTGAAGATACCTTCTAGCTATCACTTGTGTTTAGCTGGGAAAATTTAGACAGCACTCCCATCATCTGGTGAATTCCAGCATTGACTGAGTACGTGAAAGCATAATTCTGCAGCAACTTAAAAGGCATTATCATCAAATTTTAAGGGGAAGGAACACTAAAACTTCCAATTAATGTTAGACATTTTCATTAGTTTTAAAATGAACCTGTAACTGGTGCTTGCAAATTTTGCATGTTTGTGTCTGTTCAGCTGGGTGACCACTATTTTGCACAAACAAAACCAGAGCTGTGTATTCCAACACAGAAGTGGGATTTCAGGGCCCATTTCCTGAAATCAGGCCCTCAGGAATGCTACAGCTCCTTTTCTCTACAGTAGACCTAGAAATAGCAGCAAATATAAAACCAAAAACGTGTTTATATGCATAATTTCTTCCGATATTATTGAACCTACAGCAAACAATTAAATGTTCTAATTCCATAGCGCAATTGCAGAACCTCATAAGAGAGATTGCAAGCATTATAGTTTTCTTACGAAAATCTTGCTATTAACCTCTAGATTATATCATCCATATTGCATTGTACTCTTTGCTCTTGTTGAGGCAAAAGCAGACATTATGGCAGGGGTGTTATACAAAGTGAAGATAGGCTGTTGGAGAACGAAGTCTTTTGGAACTGAATATCAGTTGTAGGCCAAAATATCTTGGATAAAGGTATTAAATTTCTTGATTGGGAGAAAAACAAATAATGTTAAAAGAAGACATTTTAAAAACAAAAGCCTACAGAATTTTTTAATTAGATACTCAAATTTCCATTTGATTTTTTTTTATTTGTTGTCAGTCTAACTAAGATCATTTCCTGCATGTCCCAAGGTGATTGCAGTTGGGTCACCACAGAGAAAATGTGTGATTAACTGGTGGAAATATTGTTTTGTCTCAGTTTGGTCCTGTGTTTTTAACCACAGTACATTTATGGGGTACATATACTGCATGGCTGTTCAGTCTGGGAGCAGACATAGATTGCTGTGAATAGATGACAGAGTCGCACTTGGTTTTGTATGTGAAGTACAATGTATTTCTAAAATGATATCTTTAACTCTTGTCTGTCTCTGCTTATAACAATAAATCCCATTTATCTTACAAACACTGCTCTTTGTTCAGCTTATTCTGCCTGATCTAGAGTTGTGCAAAAATATTACCCTTCCAGGAAACAGAACCAAAACTGCTTTTTTCTTGCAAACAAAAAAATACTTTCCAGTTTCCTGTATGCTTTCTCAATAAGAGAAGAGGCATTACTGAAGGTCAAAGCCTGTGACGCTTGATTTCACTCAGGCTGAATGTTACCCAAAGGAGTCACCAGCTTCAGCTGTCACAAACGATTGCTTTGGTAGTGGAGACATAGTGCATAAGGAAAGAGTCAGATAGAAAATGTGTATCACATTTCTCTGAAATAATGTGTGATTACTGCCTGAGCTTTGAAATCCTCATTCTTAGGTGCTGAATTTTCAGGCTTTAAAGGTTGTGTGGTTATTTATTGTTTTGCTTTGTTTTTACAATCAAGTGATCTTTAACTTACTATTTTGTAGCAAAAATGGCCATTAGTGATAAGCAAATATATAAATGCTGAGGTTCGCGTGATGTTGTATTTGGAGTGTTTTCAGGGAAGTTGTTAACCATCTCGCACCAAAATTGGATTTGGGGAAGAAGATATGTTTGCAGCACAATTAGGTGTAGAAGTGGACAGCAGAAGTGTAAAGGTAATGGTGTGTAGACCTTGGAAATTATAAACTCTAATATGGCTGCTTGTTGAAATTTCTCTGAAAGGAGAAGTTTTGTCCTCATCCACAATGTTCATCTAGCAGAAACACAGAGACCCATAGCCAAGGTCTGCACAGAATGGAGGAGAGCTTCATCTTGCATAAATTGATGCAACTCAAATAAAGGCAGTTCTGTCTCTAGCTGACATAAGTGGGTGTATGTCCATTTTTTTCTCATTAGGGTAAGCCTGTTATGTTCTTAAACAACTCCATAGTATTTCAGTGATAATTTCAATATTATAGTTTGACAGAAATGTTTGTTGTCCTTGCATAATGTAATTTTATGTATTTATTAGGTCTTTGTTCTATCTGGCTAAATGTGTGCCTTCCATCCATCCAGATAAAAAGTTTAAAAATTACACCTCAGAAATTTTCTTTGAAACTTTTATTTGAAAAATTATCAGGAATTGATACTAAGTTTGCAAAGGCTACAGCTTATCCAATAAATGGTCTTTTACTCCATAGCTAACACACCTTCCAGATCTTTTTAGGTTATTAGGGCCATTGAGTAAATTTTTCAGTTTTTGCACTAGGTATGCTGAATGTTTTCATTTATATTTTGTAACGGTTCTTCCTCCTGCTCAATTGACAACATGTCTCTTCTCACAGGGCAAATTTGTACTATATTATCAGCATTTCTTGAATTTTTATTACGTCTTTGTTTTCCTTACATTTTGTCAAGCAACATCCTAAGTTACAGGTAGGAGTTCTCCAGGAGTGTTGCGCGATACCTAGACTAGCCTTTACAAGCTGATAGGATCAGACGAGAGAGATCATCAGCCTGAGGTGGCACACCAGGATTTCTGTTCCCAGGAAATGTTTCTTAATGCCAATGCAAGAAGCAATCCAGTGCCATCCGATTGTGAGAAAGTAAGGTAACAACGTAAAATGATTTCTTCTTCTGTAGAAAGTAGACTGCCATCTAGCCCATGAAACGATCCACAGGGACTTAGCTAATAGATGAGAGACTGCAGAAACACCACTTGGGTAGCATGCATCCTTGTCATGACTCTGCTGAGCTTTATTAGTGTTTCAGTTGAAGAGAGTCTGGCTACTGTTCTTTCGTATGTTTTTATGCCCTGGCTCTCCAATTGCATTGTTCAAAATAAGAGTTATCCTAAAGTACAGTTAACATTCAGTATGTTAAAGAACATCTATTGTTAACCCAGCAACAACTTTGGTTAAAAAAAATATTTGCTTATAGGACTAGAATATCCTTTTGAAAGACAGAAGTTTGATTTAGGTGGAAAGGTTGCTTTCAGTTAAAGCATTGTCCATGCTGAAGCTGATAAACCACTTTTTTTTTTTTCTTTTGCTTCCTCAATATTGTCATTTAAAATTTTCCCAGACATCTTCGCATGGTAGGATTTTCTCTTGGAGAAACATTTGTGCTGCAAGCTTCTCTTGCAAATACATTTTCTAGTAATCTCTGAATAATTTGGCATATTTCTATTCTACTTAATATAGATCTATCAGTCTTACTTGTCTATGGTCATATACATGTATGCAGGCCAACTCATTTTTACCACTATATCTTCCATCTTGAAAACTGGCCCCGTATTTCATAGAATCATAGAATGTCTTGGGTTAGAAGGGACTTCTAAGATCATCTAGTTCCACCTCCCTGCCATGGGCAGAGATACCTTCCGCTACAGCAGGTTGCTCAAAGCCCCATCCAACCTGGCCTTGTGTATGCAAACATGTAGCCATCCTTGTAAAAGCAAGCTGATCAGTGAGAAAGCAATAATGAGTTACTGAAGACGTTTTTGTTCTGCTTGGAGTTACTCACTTTGAACCTTACGATGATTTTTAAACCAGATGTTAAAAATAGCATTCATAAAGTGCATTTTTTCTTATTCTTCTTCCTATGCGTCTTCCTTCTGAACTTTTTCACGGATATATGACCCTCTAAAAAAGGAATAAATTCTAAGTAAAGGTAACTTGAACTTTGTGACAGTTCAGATTTCAACTCAAACTTCACAGACATATTCTGTAGTTGTAAAGGACTCGTTTGCATAAACCCATTTTGCTACTCTTTTTATATATCAAAATTTTGAAAAAGAAACATAGGAACAAAATTTTCACCAATGAAACAAAATCTTCTAAACATGACAATGGGTAAACTACTCAGATTAGAAAGACCACTTTCATGAATTTTACAATTTATGACCTGCCACGAAGGAGCACTGAATGGTAAATAAAAAAGGATAACGAAGACGATACTGGTACTTGCAGCAGGATGCTTCAGCATTCAGTACAAGGGAAAAACAAAACACCGCAGAATGGGGAATGGAGCTGGGAAAGTAATTCCAAGCTCCTGTAGTGCAAAGTAATGATTGCTTATGGATGGATCCCACGGACTTGGTATGCAGCCATCTGTACAGTAATCAGCAATGTTCATGGGAAAAATAATACGGAACTTGCCTGCACTCTGCTTACAGCAGGAATTTCTCTTTGTGCAAAACGAAAGAACGGATGCTAGGGGAGCCAAACAGAGTTGTTGGTAGAGTAATCATTTTACTCTTATTGCCAGTAGTTCTGACTAGAACTGCTGTAATTTCATAAATTTGTTAGAATTAATGTGCAAAGAAAAATAAGTCAAAAGCACTGTTTCATTCTCAGATTTACAGTCTGAGAATCTTTCAAATCCTCTCTTTGAATCTAACTTCTACAGTGTTAGCTGATGTTCTCTCTCTTGCTGCCAGAAATCCCAGTGTCAGCATCAGCAAATTTGCAGACAAGCCAATGCCTAACACCCTGGAACAGCTTTTTCCTTACTCTTTTCCTTACGCTTTCATCAGCCTTTTTATCCATTCATCTACACATGCACATATGCCTCTGATGCTCTAAATAATTACACAATTTTAGATGCGTCTCAGCTCTTACAAAGTAAGACTACTGCTGGAAACTAAGTAGAGGCTTAAACTCTGTTGGGTTTGGACTGTCGGACTCAGAACCTAATTGCAGTCAGAAAATGAGCTGATAGCCAGCTTTGCACTGTTACTTTCGGATGGTGATATTAGCCACCATTCACAACAGCCTGTTGCAGATGTGCCTTCCCTGCTCCTCCAAAGAATCAATGGGAAAACATGAAATCAGTTTTTGAGGAAACTGTTCTGCTTCATCTCTGGGCTCCACAGTCACAGGGTGTTACCTGACTGTCACATACTCCACTATTTCATTAAACACACTCGCTTAAGCGAGTTCATTAAACACACTCGCTTAAGCTGTTTGGGGCGGAGGGGGGGAGGAATATGACCCTTGTGCATTTTTTAAACTAAATATAAATCCCACGACAAACCGGACAATAGGCTTTTCCTCATATGAGAGACATCAGAAAATGGCTGCAAAAGCTAATGGGCAAGAAGTTTAGCTGGCTTTTATACATAAGCACTGACAGCTCGCAACCCCTCTGCGCGCAGAAACTCGTTGTAACTTAGGTTTCATTTTCGCTTCAGATGAAGATAAATTTTCGTCATCTCCCTCTCTCATACACACTGTTTCTCTCAGATTGAGTATTAACCGGTCCACAATTTCTGCTCTGCCAGCTGATGAAGAGCACCCAGGATGCAAACCCTTGCCAGACGTTTCAGCACGGGGTTTGTACTGTGGACTACACCGCCTCAGCCTGTCGTTACTGCTACCCTATAGCTGGTGCTTCAGTAGATTATTGATGATCATGTATGAGCAAATTGAAGTATCCATATTGAAAAAGCAGCGATGCGGGGTGCTCTGTTAGCTATTGTATTATTTATGGCTCAGACCTGTCTTATCTTTTCAAAACTAGAGATCTTGCGCATAGTAAAAATGCAGTCAAATATCAGCGTGTTACAACTGTGCTCCCAGAGCTATCATGCAGGCTGAAGAACTGATTTACTTTTGTGTTTAGAACTGATGGTTTGTCTGTATGTTTGCAATGCTGTTTTCTAAAGAAAAGAAAGGCCGCACTGTGGACAATGGTTATATATATGTGTGTGTGTGTGTTCTTTCCTAGGTGTGTATGAAGACACAGGAACAGGAAATCAAAGCATCTGAAAATAGAAAAGTGACTTGTTTTTCGTTATTATATATTGAAAGGAAATGCCAGCAACTCCAAGAATGGCAAAGGCTTATGCCAGCTTTTCTTGAAATAGCAATTTCTCTTCAGACCAACAATTCCTTTCCTTCAGGTGCTCCAGATTGCCTATTTTTAATTTTTTTTTTCTTTTTAATTAACATTTTCTTGAAAAATATAGTTTTTTTCATTCCTTACATTTTTTTCCTTATTTGTGAATACAAAAGACAAAGGGACAGTATAAAACCTATGTTTTATTACAGTAAAGGGTGGGAGGCACAGGGAGGAATCCAGCCCAAGATGCCTCCCCTGCTTGTTCTATCAAAAAAAAAAGAAAAAAAATGTGCATGGAAGTTTTTCATTGGGGTTGACTTTTACAAGAGGAGGTCTCCGTATTGGCATGAGAAGTAATAAATGCAATATGTTAGATTGCAAAATACATTTGGGGTTTAAAATAAAGTCATTCTTTTAACTCTTAGTGTAACATCTTTCAGTTTACAAACATAGAAACTGATCTGTCAGGCAGTTACAGTTTAAAAATGTACATACGTATATTATTCAAAATAATGTGTTCTTATTAAATTCTGTTTCCTTTGCAATTGAAATGGTTTTCTATTTGCTGCCGAAGAGCCTGTTTCTCATTGACTAGAAGAGTAAGTAATATTTGAGTAATTTCTTCAAGCTGCAGAACGTTCAGGCTATTTATACATTAAAATTATAATTCTCCAGTGCAAATGAAACCAATCTTACTCTGTTTAAACAGGCAGTGTGCCACAAGTCCCTTCACAAATAGAGGAATCCTCTTCCAGAAGCAAGTTAGTTAAAAAGCAGTTGTCTGAATTCTGCAGGAAAAATCACTATTATTTCCACAGGGTCAGCTAGTAGATGGCGTCAGTTAGCTGCAGCCAGGGAAAAAGGGAATTATGAATTGAATTAGAATAATCTACAGGAAAAAAAAGATACTTCAGTAACAGCTAATTGTGTGGAAGATCATTAGGGTGAGTAATGAGAAAGCATACAGTGTGCCCACCCTTTCAGACAGGCTGTATGGCATTATTTAAACCACTCTGTCTTATGAAAAATAATTTGCACTTATTTAAAATACCTCCCTAATCCGTGTTTACTAAACATTCTTCCCACCTCCTTCTTTCAAAGACAAGGAATAATAACACGGTTTTCAGTGAGTAATCCTATCTCACGATACTGAAAAAAAGGGAAGAGCACGACTGTTACATGTGAGGAAGAGAGGAGTTGGCCCTTCACCGAGGCAGCTGGTGCTGCCCAGACTTGAGAGAAGTACTGAGGTGATCTCAAAGATAATGTAGTCACCACCTTTGCTTCCTAAGAAATAACCCTCTGGCATGAAGGTGTCAGGCAGAGGCTGTAAGCAGAGGCATTTCGGCAGAACTCAGAAGCACTGCAGTTGTCCTGAAGGATTCAGAAACTCATGGGCCACCCCCACAAATTCCTCCATCGTTCATTCAAAGGTGACTTCATTTGTGTGTTGCAAATTGGGACAGCCCTTTGGGATGTGCAAAGTCTGATTTTCGCCCTCTTTTCTCCTCCTCTTCTTGCTGGAGTGGATATTTTAATTGCTTTGAAATGAGCACACAGATTTCTGAAGTGCTCGACACCATTCCATCTGACCACATTTGATGTCGCTGCAGGACCACCAGGCAAAAAATGCAGATGGATTTACAGAAATAACTGTTTCTCCACCTCTGAAGCCTCTGTATTTAAAACTGCCAGCAGTATACATTGTTCTAAGTATTTTTGTGACAAACAAGAATAAATCAGTTCAATATCAGTTCCATTCTTTGTTCTTTTAAGCTCACTGTAGGCACATTTGGCCCGTGCCAAAGTGTGTTATAAGACTCCCAAAATATTTTGTTCCAGAATCTGTGCTCATGTCTTGATAATAGATCAGCAAGCCATTTCAAATTAAGCCATCTGCCAATAACGTGAGATGACTTTAGCAATCTAAGACAAAAATCCACCCTAACAGTCTTTTAAACGTCTGCAAAATACCTGTGCAATATTTTAACAAAATAATTTTGTTTATGCAGCACATGATGTCTGATAATTCTGTGGGTCTGTGTACGGCTATGCGTGTTCACTGGAAAGGACATATACCATTAGGTTTATGAATAAGGAACAAAAATCTGCCTGTTGCTCTGGGGAAGGTCAGGTGAAAGGCCCCCTCCCTTCCCTTTCCACGCAGCCCCGCTGTGCCCCCAGCCCCAGTGCCGCCCTGGGGCTTCCCCTCTGCATCTAGCTACAACCTCAAGGTAAAGATGTGAATGTGCATGCAGTCTGTGGCAGCCACGTTCCTACTACCCACTTACATGCAGAATTACTGACGAAACCTCAACGGGTAGGGAAACTTATTTTGCTATAGAAAGAAGAAAAGCTCGTTGTCTGGCTTAAATAATTATTCTAGCTATAATAGCAGAATTAACTTTGCAAACAGATATATGTTATTGCAAGGGACAGAGAGTGAACACAGGTGAGTTGCCTTCTGCTTATATTATATTATTCTCATCTATTTTTGTTTCACTGCATCTTGTGTATTACTGGCTGTTAAACAAAAACACACTAGTGGTTTAAATTCCTATTTAAGCTGTGCTCATTCTTCACTATTCTTCCAAAAATTGCACAATACATTTAGCTACTTGTGGTGGCAAAATCCTTTTGGTGGAGGTATAAAAACAATAAACTTTGGGGGAATAAACCAGCTCTGAAATATCACAGAATTTCAACGGATGAAAAAGAAAATCTTGTCATATCAGATTCTTGCCCTCTTCTCACTGGTACTACCACATTCAAAAGAGACTGATAAGCTTTTATTTATTGATGTAAGATCTATTCGAAATCTTACCTAAACCAATGGAGAGTTTCTTCCATTAAACCAGGTGATGTACACGTTGGGCTGTTCACATGTGAGATGGGGATAATGAGAACGTAGTATGTTCAAACTTGAAATGTGGTGCAGAATTTAGAAAAAGTCCTGTCATGTTTTCTTCTCATTCCCTTTGGTGGAGGCTTTTGCCGTTTCATTTGTCCACTGATGAGGGTGAAGGATGGCATTCTTTGATGAAGTGAGGCTGTGGACTTGAGACCAAAGGTAGGGAAGATAGGCCATAACTGGAAGCAGAGTGTAGGAACAGCAACAGCAGCCAGAGCACCTCCAGGCACTTGTACCGAATCACTGGGTGGTGTGCAGTACTTGGTCTTTTCTTGCTACATAGCTTAAACACAGTTCATGAGAACACTGAAGAATGTCGCTTTGGGCTTTTACCACTGCTTATATAAGAATGCTCCATCTTACACTTTGTTACGGTGTTGAAACATTAACCCCTTCTTACAGGGCAACAGACTAATATTCCACAATCTTGCTAAGACTACAGCAAGATCAGAAAGGCTAATGGTATCCCGGGTGGCATTAAGAGACGTGTTGCCATCAGGTCGAGGGGGGTGACCCTTCCCCTCTACTCAGCACTGGTGAGACACATCTGGAGTGCTGGGTCCAGTGCTGAGCTCCCCACCACAAGACATGGACACACTGGAGCCGATTGAGCAAAGCCCCACAACGGATCATCTGACATGCAATGGTGCGTTGAGAGAGCTGAGACTGTTCAGCCTGAAGAAGACGCAGGGGGTCTTACCAATGTTTATAAATACCTGAAGGAAGGGTGCAAAGAAGAGAGCGCCAGATTCTTTTCAGTGGTGCCCAGTGACAGGACAAGCAGCTATGGGTGCAAACGGGAACAGAATAAATTCTCTGTGAACCTAAGAAAAACCTTTTTTATTGTCAAGGTGGTCACACACTGGAACTGGCTGCCCAGGGAGGCTGTGGAGTCTCCATCCTTGGAGATACTGTAAACCCAACCAGACAGTCCCAGGCAGCCTGCTGTAGTTGACTCTTGTTACGAGAATTCCCACTGGCCCATGCTGACTAAGGAGAGAGGCTAGGATGCAAAGGGTAATTCTTTTGTTCACACACATGAGGTGTTCCATTCAAAGTGGGGCACCCTGAATGTAGTTTTACAAGCATTTCAAGCATTCAGGTGCAACACGATTTGACTAATTGCTACTTAACAAACACAGAGTACTGTTTACTAATCATAGTAAAACTTTGCAAAGCAACTATATTTCTATGATGTCATCGTCCACCTGCTTCTCTGTTGATCAGGTGGCCCTGTGGTGGGTCTTGCTATAGTTATTTATCTATGATAACAGACAATGGGAGGGTTTCAAAGATGTGTTACAGGGGCTAGGATGCTGGCGTTATCTTGGTTGTCCAGGCATATTTTTTATCCTTCACAAACAGCTTCTAAGATTCCGAGAAGCAAAGTCCTTATCTCAGGGGCTAGGCTGTCTTTCTCCTCCTTACGATGAGCTGCGGTCCTTCAGTTTGCTTGCTTAAGCATGGCTATACAATGTAAACTATATGTATTTTTTATGGAAAGTTAATACAATTTTATACTATAAAGATTAATTGCTATAATATTTAGGGAATGAGATTTTCCTGACACCCAGTTTTGAGCAGGAGTTGGACTACATGATCTCCAGAGGTGCCTTCCAGCCTCAGCCATGCTGTGATTCTGTGAGCACAGGGAGGGAGATGATTAGCAGGTAGCTCTTAGCAAAAACGACACTAGCAGTTATAACACAATGAGTTCATGTTAATGTAAAAAGAATGTATGCTTCCATTAACCACCCCCTTGAAACATGTATGGCCAGCTAAGCTGGATATGAAGGCAAAATACAAGCATATCACTGTGCATATACCTCCACGCTTTACCTGTAGAAAGCTGAACCTTGAAAAGGAAAGAGCATTGTTTTATAAACTCAGGTTAAAAAACTTTTTAAAATTTAATTTTTTTCTTTTTGCCTTATTCACATAAAATACAATCACATATTTTCTATGGACTTTCTTCAGTGTTAGCATGATTCCTTTGGTAATCGGTCACCACACTGCTATCTGTCAATGCATCTGTATCACACATCTTTCTGGGAGCTAGAGGGCCAGGGCTTCCCACAGGAGATGGCAGGATGTTCTGGGTAACTATGCTTCAGACAGGCAGAAGAAGAAAGGGAAAGGAGCTAATACTAGCACACACAAACTTTTTCTGACAGACATGCAATTTGAGCATGTCCCAGATGACTTGTACATTTGAAGGGGGACTGATGCCTCATTCTTGCCTTCTATAAGTAGCTTCCTGATTTATAACGGCTACTTTCTAGACAGCTAAATGGCTGCATTGAGAATATTTCTGCAGCCAAGCAAAGATTTTTTCTAATGCCATTTTATTAGAATGCCCTTGATCAGTAAGTCTTGCTGTATTTTTTATTATATTCTCTACTCACACATGAACAACTGCAGAATGTTGTTCATAAGCATCTCTTAAAAACATCAAAGTACAGGATCCAATCTTTATCACTGGCTGACAATTTAAGAGTCCATGTCAGTCTATACAGAAACGTTTGTTCAACAAGTAGTTCTTCATAAAGACTCCTGAGTGCACGAAATGAGCCCAGCTCCTACAGAGTAGAAGCCCAGCGCACTTTCTGTGGAGGCAAGTAAGGCTTTTCCAGAGAGCAACAGAACCGCAGCAAAAGTTTCCAGACACTTCACAGACAGATATAAAGGGATCACATTGTAAGCAACAAAACTGATGCAGCCTTGGGATGGAAAGTGACAGTTGTCCTGTGTTGTTGAAATAATGAGGGAAAAAAAAAAACAAAGGAAAATTTCTTGATTGGAATCTGTGGTAAATAAACAATAGACAAGGACCATAGAAGATAAATAAAAGATTAGACATCTAAGGAGTCCATTCAAGTATAAATTTGCATCACAGTTCAGTTAAACATGCAATGCAAATACCAGCGTGTTGGAAATCCTGCTCCACCTAAAAAGATAATATGTATGTATCTCTTCAAGTTACATGCTGCATTCCAGGGTAAAGTACAAAGCTGCTGGTCACAGTGGATCTCATAACTTGGATACAATTTAATGTAGAAATATTAGGGCAGGGCTTCCGCACCACAGCACCTTTATACAATAGCATGCCCTGACCAAAACTAAACACACGTTCTTACTTAGAGGAGTACTGTCTAATGTCAATACTGAGATTTTCATCAAGCTACATCTTTTGTATTTCCTGTAGTTCTAAGAAGTAGCTTCTATGTAACTCTTTTCCATCTTAATAGTAAATGAATAAGGTTGCTTTGCTAAGTCAAAACAAAAGCTAACCTCGGAGAAAACCAAAATTGTGTTCTATGTCATTCATGTGTTTTCCTTAGAGTTACACTTTCCTCTTTAACTTCACCTTGCTGATTTTTTTCTATTTCTCAAATCATATTCAATTCAAAACCTGGCTTTGAAGCACCTTCCAAGTCCTTCAAGACTGTCATGCTTAGTCGCATCCAGAATTTGTATCTAAAAGTACAGAACATTCCAATTACATTCAAAGATTCCAGATCACTATTCTAGACAGCAGGCTAAGACAGTTAGAAAACTGGATTCCATGTGAAATTCCTTTAAAGTGTGTCTGAAAGACACAGCCAAATGAGGAAAGCCTTTGAGAAGGAACATAATTGAGAAAAAAAGTTTAGAAAAGGCCTACAAAGATGTTTTATCTTGGTGGGAAAAGATATCAAGAAAGATGAAATAAGTCTTCTAATATCCAGAAAAAACTCTTCTAAGAAAAGAGGCTGTGATCACTTTTTCTCTATCTCTAATAAGGTAAGGAAAAGGAAGAACCTACTCAAGATTTACAGGAGGGCAACCAAGCTGGTGAAAGGGCTGGAAGGCATGTCCCATGAGGAGCAGCTAAGGACTTTGGGCTTGTCTAGTTTGGAGAAGAGGAGGCTGAGGGGTGACTTCATTGCTTTCTGCAGCATCCTGAGAAGGGCAGGTGGGGACAAAGGTGCTGATCTCTTCTTCCTGGGATCCAGTGATAGGACACACGGGAATGGTTCAAAGCTGCACCAGGGGAGGTTTAGCATGGACATTAGGAAGCATTTCTTTACCGAGAGCGTGGTCAAATCCTGGAATAGGCCTCCTGGAGAGGTGGTTGATG
>Ga0181612_125047_pt1 | contig 15311 bp, 7 predicted proteins | sample HoacroProtozoa21_FD_119630 | JGI IMG/M metagenome (GOLD analysis project Ga0181612, IMG submission 119630) | Hoatzin crop microbial communities from Cojedes, Venezuel. Combined Assembly of Gp0051906, Gp0051904, Gp0051908 | reverse complement strand
GCTCCCATGTCAGGGCCACCATATGGCTTTCTGGGTAACCTTAATCCCTCTGGGATGAAACACACCTGCAGAGACTGCAAAGGCTGATACACTGCTCTTTTACCCTCAGCCACCATGGAGGAGCCTGTGCAGCATGGGACTAGACCCCAGGCAAGTCATTGGTATCTCTTTCCTAAAATCTCTGTCCAGACTGCTCTTTTCCCTTTCCTCTCTGACTTGTGTAGAACACATTTTGCATCTATGATCCAGAGTATTTAGGTATGCAGCTCTGAAGGGTATTTACCTTTGAAGGTTGGTTACTTACCCATGACAATGCTGAAAACTTTTCTTTCCATCCCAGATCACAGTTCAAAGACAGGGCATTAGTACACACACAGTTCTTGGCACTGAATACCAAAAGGGCTTGAAAATCAGACTCCTAAAGTGAGATGGCAACAGAAGCAGCCATTACCCTGTAGAACTCTTTCAATCTTCTAACTATTGGGAACAAAAGAACATATGGATAGCAATGAGCTCTCGTTGGCCTTAGAGTGCCAGGTAACTACACCAAGTTGTAGTCAATCTGCAGCTATAGAGAAATACAGCAAATATGCTCCAGCAAAATGTCCTGCTCAACATTAGACAGCCTGACTGAGTGTTTCCTGATAGCTCCTTACACTTGTGAGTGCCATTGTTATTTGGTGAAAAAAATGAAACCATGTTAAGTGCAGGAGTAAAATGACAAGCATCTTACTGTTCTCTAAAAACCCTCCCTGATTGCATGACACTCCTGTAGAATTCTGATTAAAAGAGAGCATTGAGAATCTCAGCTGGGAATGCAGAGGGATAAATGGACTTATCATCAACTAAATTTTGCACAAACTACCAGCCTTGGTTGCATTAATTTCAGAGCAAACTACTAGGGACTGCCACTACCCAGATGTTAGCATGTGGTCTCACATTGCATCATATACAGTAAAGTATTGCAAAACTTTTTTTTTTTTTTAAGAAAAACCACCTCTCATGCAAATAGAAGTGTTCTATGAAAAACTAAGGGTAGTATGACATAGAGCAGTAGGGATAGCTTTATTTATAATCTTGGAGACGGGGAAAAAACTATATGCATGGGAGACTGAGAGGTGTAGTCAGTACTGAAAGGCTAAAATCAGGAAGATGTGGGGAGTCCCGTTCTGCCGTGACTTTGAAGGTACCTTGTTATAGCTTAGACTTAGAGGCTAAAGCAGAGTGGAGGACCAGCTGGGGACAAAACAGACTAAGGTAGAACATGGTCATGTGTGAATGGACTATCTGTCCACTTTTCTTTTTCAGATGGTTTTCATTAAATTAGCTGCAGAGACAGAAGAGCAAGCCTTCCATGTGGTGAAGGCCAACATGGGAAGATTCCTCAGCCAGTATGATCTGGGACAAAAAATAAAAATAAGCCTGTTACTGAAGAAGTGTTGGTGATGACTGAGGTGCAGAATAAGTAAATAGTGAATGCGTACAGAGGGTCTTGAAGATGAGAAGAAATGCAGATTGTCTTCTTAAATATTCACAACATGCAACAAGGCTCAAGTATTTTATTACTCAAGAGTAGAATAAGGCTCTTCAGGATACCATTAATTGTTTAGGATATCCTGAAGCAAGTTCTTCCTCATCTTCATTTGATCTCAAGCTCTTTCTATGCATTATGTTACTACACTAACACCCCAGATGTATTTGGTGTTCACTGTCATTTTGTAGTAGTGAGCTAATGAAGCGGCTATAAAACAATGAGCAGCTGGTGGCACAGTACAAATAAATATTATTCAGCATTAATTATGAATGGCATGGAAGCACTAAAGAAAACTTTTCAAAATACATGTGATAATGCTTCCCAGCTCTTCTTCCATTCCCAGCTGCTGACTCATCTCTGAATTCTGCCTAAGTGAGGGAAGAGACCAGCAAATAGCTCTGGTTTGGTTTGGATGCCTTCCTACAGGCTGTGTACATGGCACTCGAGCAGTTCACTGAAACACTAGCCTGACAGCACATCACAACAAAAGACTGATATTTCTCATTCTAATTAGCCTGCATGCCACCGAAGCTTTTTGTTAGTATCGCACCCACTTGTGGCTGGGAGTAGGTAGAAGTGGTACAAGAAATCTGGACCTAAAATTGTAGAGTCCCCAGACTATTCTGCAGTAACAAGTAAGGCAACCATTTGGGGTTGCCCTACACAAAGGCCTAGTAGGGAAACACTGGCAGAATTAGAAGCACAAATCTTGGGGAAGGATGAAAAAAGAAATCTAAATCCACCAACACCATGTAACAAGCATGGGAGATGACAGCCAGGTTGCAGAATAGTCGCAACCCATCTCTGAGACTGTGGTTTCAGTGGAGATTTGGTTTGTACCTTGCAATTCTCTGGAATGCCCCAAGCTTGACATTCAGCTATGAAAATGGTGGTGTGAAGAGGAGGAGAGGACAGTCTGCTTTTGTGTTGGCAACAGGCACAAGAAGGAGACAAGAAATCCTTGTCTCTATAAATTATTGAAATAAGGATGTATTTAGTTTCTGTAGCTATCAATGATATTTGAGGAAAACTAAATGTATCGGACTGCATCTACCTATTTGTAGCATGCTGTATGGCCAATGCACCTGGTGATGTCTTTGAAATTTCTAAGATTTGTATTTTGTAAATAAACACATAAATAAATTAACAGCTCAAGAAATTTATGGTTTGTTCCTGAACAAAGGGCTTTTCAATATGCATCGAGCTATTTGTTTGGCTTTTAAATGAAATTCTGTTTTAGAAAGACGATGAGAATTCAGAGAATTCAGTGGAAAAGCACTGTATTGATGCAGTCAGAATACAGCTTCATTAAAGTCTTCAAAAAACAAAGTATTTAAGTTACACACTGAGGCCTTCAGCCTGCAAGGATTGCATGTTTATACTTGTCTATTCATTGCATTTAGTCCCATTGACGTCAATGTAATTACATTCAAGAGTAAAGTTATATACCATGTGTCGCAATAGATCATAGCCTGCACGTGTGCACAAATACTGCATCACAATATAATTTATATATACAAATGGTAAAGTAATTCCCTCTTCACACATTTAGATAGATAAGTCAGACGAGTAAATACTTGATTCAAGCAAAACTTAGTGTGAATGGGGTCTTTTACTAATGCACATCTTCAAAAAAGCAACTTATTTATAATTGAAGTTGAATCAAGGACTGCTATTTGATTTGGTAGCACATACATGGTTTCATAGGAGAAAAGAGGGTGGGTTTGTTTTAGATAACCAGGTATAAAATTAGCTCCTATGACAGTTCTTTCCAACAGATCCAGCGCGGAGCTGTAGAAGAGGGATGCTACCTTCATCTGTAGATGCAGGATTTTTCTGAAGGCAGAACGAGGTATGGGTGCCCTCCATTTCACAAGACTTCTGTATGAGCTCAGAAACCTTCATAAAACAAAGCAGAGCTTGATTACCACACAAAGAGAATCATGCTCCCACTAACTCTAGCATAGTTTTTGTTATTATTATTGGACTACTGGGGTACCCAGAAGTCAGGGAATTTCAATACCCACACATCCTCATTGATTATTAATGCCAGAACCATAACAATAGTGGCTAATAATGCAGCTTTTTGCTGCCATGTGAATTACACATCAATATTAATGAAGCCTTTGTTAACATTCACTGTTCTTTCCCTTCTGTGTCTCTGCCAGTGTTTTGGACTGGTTTATGCCGACAACACAGACTTAGATGTCAGCCCTGAGCAGGTCCTAGACATTTCAGAAAGGGCTTGTTTCACAAATGTACATTTAAATTAAGAAATATGCCATATGAAGGTTGCCTTAAATTGACGGTTGTTCAGTTCTTTCCCCCTACGCAAGACAGATGTAGCTTTATATGTTTGCATAACCTAAAAGCAGCACAAAGAGGGCTGTCTTTTATTTCAAAATATTATTACAACAGCCTTTATATATAAACTCTAACGCAATCATTCACAATTATATATGGTTGTCCTTCTGTCCCAGAATAAGACATATGAAGAAAAGGCAATGGTTCTGTGATGAGAAATGGAGACAAGTAGTTTCTGGCTCTGTAAGAAGCCTGTGGCACATCTCGCTAAGCAAGTTCATCCTGAATTCTGCTATTCTAAACAGGAAATTGTCCTAGTGCTTTGAACCTTCATATGAAATTTAAATGTAATTGCCAGAAGCATTACCTTATTAATAAAAGTAGAAAAGGATCATTACTAATTATCATGAGCTTCATTTGCATTTTCTAAACATTTACATTATCTAATCTAACTGTGTAGCAGATGCTTGCATGATTTCCAACTCAGCTCTTTTCCAAAACGAATACCCAGCACCAGTAAATAATAAGTGTTGCTTTGGACTGCTCCTGTCAGATGTCCTGTCTTACTCAAAAAGGAAATTCTTCAGCCGCAGAAGCAACACATTTTTTAATGAGTACCAAACCCCTTCATTTCAGTACAGCTAATCAACCTTGCTGAATGTTGCATCAACTGATCCTGTTTCTGTAGTAGATCCTGCAAGATATTTGCAACAAATTACCTCTTTGAAAGAAAGATTCAATTGATTTTCAGTAATCTAATTTAGAGGAGGCCAGAATAAAATCATACTGGGACTTAATCTCATCTGAATACAAACAGTACAAAAATGCCGCCAATAAGTAGCTGATGTAATGCTCCAACACACCAGGGGGCTGATGTACCAATCCCGCTCCCAGAGAGGAGAGCACTCTGCAATTCCCGATGGTGCCTCTCGGATTAAGACTTGAAATAGCACGTTTAGCATAGAATATCTGGAACTTAGTATCACAAGATAAAAAAAGAAAAAAAAAAAGAACACTAAAAAATAGGCTATTGTTTGCAACAGTTGTCATGAAATGGAAATGACCAACTCCTAGCTAGATCCGCTACGCACAGCAGCAAGCCCCTGGTGAGATAACACCCAGAAAGGAATGTTTTCATTCATGTGTTGTGAAATCAATGTGTCACTTCTCACAGCAGCAAAAGAGTAACAAGGAGTGCAAGGAAGTCAACACAGTCCCAAACCTGACCAAATCACAGGGTAGTTCTCACAAGAATTGTACTCTTTTAAACCCAAGGTGAGGGTGGTCTGATGATGTTGCTAGTAACCATCAAAAGCAAATGAAACTACTAGTGTTGCTGTTCCTTCCTTCAAAACGAGCTCTCCAAATTTTGGTGGGGAGTCAGGCAGCTGACTTCCAGCAAAACCATCGTTTTGACCTGCACCATCAAGTCTACTGCAGCAAAGAACGGACCCAATTTTACAGGACAGGATGCTCTATAAGCCTGTATCTAGATTACCTGGACTTCGAGTCAACACATTTCATTTATAAACATTTATTTGCTTATTTGCTGATTTACTGTGTAGATCTAGCGTAATTCAGCCCTCCATCTTACTGTGCCTGTAAAATGATGATAACAATCCCTGCTCCACAGGAAGCTCAAGGTTAAACTTACCAACGTTTGCAAAACACTCTGAGGTGCTACAGTTTAGACAGTAATATGAATGTAAAATATCAGTATACTATGGCTGTTATCTACAAATTCATCAGCTTCACCTGGAAATGTATTTTTTCTAAGGGGAAATAAAAGAATTCTTCCTTATTCTGTACTACAGAAATAACTACGTGAAAATGTAGGGAGTAATATTAAATTAAAATAATTGTAACTTAAACTTGGAGAACTTAGAACTTGCAATATACTGTCATCATCTGGGGCAGGGAACAAAAATAAATGGATGAAAGGATAAATACATACAGAAATGCACAGATGAATCACATTAGGAAAGTAGAAAGGATCTTCAGACCATAACCTCCAGCCTTACAGAACTGCCTTGTTTGTGATTGACTCTGGTTGTTCACAGTTCTGCTACATCCACAGGGTATGCCAAGAACACAAATTTAGGTAGAGGGTTAACATTTGCAAGTCTGGGAACCAGGTGTATGAACCATTACCCACTAAAATCATCTTCAGTCTCTGAGCATCCTTATTCCTTCACAACTTTGCAAATTACTGTCTCAGCTATCCTAAGAGTATTTTCATGTTTGAATTCCTTTGTCCCTAAACTAATGTAAAATTTCCTGGATGATTTGAAATTTTATGCCATGTTTCACACCCAGACCCTGGAATAAAACAAATCATTATGTTGGTTTTCTATATAGCCAACAAGAACAATGGAAACAAAAACCCTCATCTCTAGAGTTGAAAAATGAAAAGCTAGATCAAACGACCAAATTTGTCGTTACTGTGGCTGCAATTTAGTGAGTTTCCCTGAGTGTGAAGAGAACATGCTTTCTGACAACAGGCACTGTTTTGGCATTAACAGCTGTCCAAAACCACTTCCATTTATAAGCTCTTTATAAATGTCTGTCTTCTGGGATTACTCACATTTGAAACCTGCATTTTACCTTCAACTTGATTTCAGCAGCTGTCTGTAAGTATATACTCAGCAGGCTGACTTTCTGCTTTATTCTGTATTCACATGTTTAAAATATGCCACTGGAGAGAAAAGGATTCATGGATTAAGGTATTTACCCTACTTTCATTTTCTGTTTTCATGGCCCCAAACAGAAAGCAGCATTTCATGGTAAACAAACCCCAACATGGGCTAAAACAATTCCCACTTATTATTCACTGCAGCAGTAAAGTAGGATTTCAAAGGCTAGAAGACGCCTTCAATTTGAATCCTGATTCATTTGTCAGTAAATCTGTTTGCTGTTGGGAAGGCGTTTGCCATTCTGTTCTATTAGTCATTCAGTTAAAGCAAGACTTGTAATTAACACTTGTGATAATTAGGTGTTGGTTTGGTTTGGAATCAACCTCTGTGTTTTAATTAAATCTCAGGAATTGACAAAAATGGCTATGGGTTTTTGTTTAGCCAAATGATTAAGTAGTATTTTTTGTCATCTTTTTTGTAGAAGCCATGCTATTTTGTACCCCGAGCAAGCAGGAATGTTTCATTGTGCATTTAAATGAACGGTTTACAAATAATTACTATTTCTCTATTTAATGTTAATACGAAACTCATTCTAAAAACAAATCACTAACCTCACACAGAATGCTTCTCTCAACGGGCATATTATCTTTATGACAACACTAAGTCAGCCAACAGTACCATCTATAACACATGACTTATTCTTTATTGGAAGATGGGGAAAAAACATCCTAATATCCTCTCACTGAGTAAACCTGTTCCAGTAAACCTGTTCCACAAACATTTTGTCCACCAGCAAACAACCTGTCATGACAGATTCCAATTACAAGAAAAAATATATCTTAAACAAATGAAACCCTTGTGTACCTAATGGCACAATACAATAATTACAAAGACGATTGGACCGTCTGTGCATCAAATATATGGCCTTATCATGTACAGTCAGACTTTCCTAAAGTAGCTTGTCAAAGGAGCAGTACTTAAAAGGAAAGAGCTGAATGAGTGTGCTCCTACCTCTTTAAGTAGCTTACAAAAAAGTGAGGACACAGTTTTGGTGATCATTTTTCAAACGGTGAAAATTCCAGGTCAAAAATCAGTGTGAAATTAAGACCTTGGTAATTCATCCTTTATTTTTGCTCCAAGCATGGCCTCCCCTGTAGGTGGGGGTGCCCTGGGGAAACTACCATCACAGAGGGCATTTGAAGGGGGCAAAGAAAGGAAGAAAATAGTTGATTTGGTGGTGTTGTCACTGAGGAGCTCAGAGGGGCTGGAGTTTAGGAAAAGCCCAAACACGCCCTGGTCACTGAGTGTGCAAGAGAGGAGATGGCTATAGGTAACTCATCATAAGGAATCACAGAAACAGGGAGCAAGGCGTGGCTTGAACAAAATAAGAGTATGCTGTAGCGTATTGCCTAGGACACAGTTCGGGGCTTGGTTCTCAAACAGAATGTTCTTGGGAGCTGCATTGTCAGCAGACAGAATTAAAATGCTTAAAATACATTTTTAAAGAATCACTAAGCTTTTCATTTTAAACTTCCGAGGAGCCAGAATATTTACTATTTTAAAACAAAAACATTATAAAGGAATGTGCTGAAAAAGTGATACGCAGCAAGGTCCTTTCCTAGAGATATGTCTTTCCCAAATAACAGCTAGTTCAGAAATATGTATATTCTAAAACTAGCCAGTCCCCCACAGAAGAAAGCCAGTGAAGCTTTTACAGCAAGTTCACTACAAGCAAGGATTCATTACAGAGCCTTTTAAATGACTCTTCGGCGGAGATATGAAGCACACATAGAAAGCTGAGGAAAAGCTATTCATCATCCAGAGAGACTATTCTGCAATGTCTGGGAGGAGTCGCTTTACTTCACTCACCTCCCTCCTCAAAACAGAGATTAAATCGTATTATTTCATATACATCCAACTGTTCCTTGTCAAGTAATTTTAACTCAAAAGTTATAAATATGCCAATACATTAAAGGACACACAGAAGACGGCAGAATAATGACACAACAAGGTAATCTGTGCACACAGAAATTAATAAAGACCATTTAAACTCATTGGAAAAAGATAAAGCAAGCGAAGAGTTGTCCCAGCCTCCACTGCAAACAGTCTACAGATGCATAATGAGGATAACTATTACAGTGAAGGAAGTTCTTAATAAAACTGCTGGCTGAGTTTGATGTCAACTCTTTTTACTTCTTTCAGTACAGTTATCACTGAAACAGAGCTTTGAAAGAGAAGGAAAAGAGAAGAGACTGTGATAAGAGTAGGAGCAGAGGAAAAAAGTGAAAACCAAAAACAAGAACAAAAGTAGGGAAAATACAGGAAAGTCAAAATACTGAGAAAAAATACAGAAAAATAGATATAATGAACTGGAGATAAGAAAAACAAGGGAACAGAACTCAGAATCACGGATAAAGCACTAAGGAGGGAGAAAAAGCTGGTTTGAAGAAGATAGGAGAAGACACAGAGTGTAAAGCAGTATATGATAACAACACTCCCACCTCCAAAATAATTCAACATGAAGAATCTTGAAATCAGTGAACACGCAAAAAAAAGGACAGCTACCAAGTTTTAAAAATGAATAGAAGTCAATTTACAAGCATCATGCCCCCAAAATACCATCTTTCTCCAGTATGCAACTGCTGTGCTAAGGGAAGTAAGAACATTAATTATACTGGTTTTCATTGGCAAACGGAGGCATTAGGCAGTGAGGAAACTTGCCAGCGTCTTGCAGTAGTGAGAAAAATGGGACTTTTTGCTAACAAGTCCCAGTTCAGCTGCTGCCAGCATGCTTTTGGCTGGAACTCACCAAAAGGCTGTCATTCTTGCAGAAACTCTTATCTGAAAGAGATAGGTACAACCCCCAGCCACTCTGTGTGAAAATGATCCCACCCAAAGGTGGAAATGACTTAATGCTTTCTAGCTTCAGACAGGTCATGAGCTAAGCCTTAGTCCCTCTCAAGAAGAGAAAAGAAGTAAAGAAGAATACCAATACTGTGGAAGGAGTGGAATCTAAGTCAGCTTTCTCACTTGCCCTCTTCAGCAAGGCAACTGGATTCCAGGCATTTAACTTTGGGCACCGGTATTTCTCATTCGTCTTTGCTTCACTCAAAGGCTCAGTGCTGGGGACAGATGGGTTTTACCAACTGTTCCTTACTGTCACAGAGCTACTCTGGATTTCTGAGCTTTTCCTCCCTGAATTAGACAGCCATAGTCTTCTTCACGGATCAGGACATTTTTTTAATCATTTTTTTTCTCCCTAAAGGACAAGCCTGTTTTATTATGTATGAGAAAATGAAGAAGCCTTCAAAAATCACAGGAGGCTGACAGGAGTGGGTGGCTTTTATATTAGATGAAGTCCCACATACAAAATAAACCTTCCACCGCCTGCATCAAGGGCAGGATGTCAGATAAGGTTTATCTCTGTTTTACCTTTTCTACCTCCTGCTTTCTCCTTCTTACTTTCTCTTTGATACTCAGATGTCCAGTTCAGGTAAACCTCAAGTGAAGTCACTGCTCTAAAGCTTCAAGATATGTACACAAAGAAACAGAAAAAAAAGGCCAATAAAGATTAGTGGAGTTTTTTATATATTGTAGAAGAACTTCGGTATGGTATCCCCAAAGTCCTGTCCAAAAGGCAATGAATTTAATAAGACTTTTTTCTTGCCTTTAAAGCACTTTTGGAGGAGGCCTTAGAAGAACTATCAGCTCTGTGTGTCCAGTGTAGCCACAGCAAAAGACAGTAATTTTTGGGTCTCTGAGGGTGCCTTAGGTTTCATACAATGAGGAGAAGAAGGAATTGTGATCATGAAATCAGAGCATGGAACAGAGTGCCACACATGCCACATCTGCCATCTTTTGGGTTTTGGTTTTGGCAAATAGAAGCCTGTGAACATGGATGGTGGCTGAAATCCTGTCCCTTCCTGTAACTTTTTCAGCTTCAGTGCAAAGCAAAATATATTAGGGCATTGAATTTAGTCTTAGAATTAATGTTGCAAAATCTAGCCATTTTTATCTTAACTATTGCAATATTTTTGAGGTGTTTTCTTCTCATAATCACTCCCCTAGCTGCGTTTCAGTGAGAATGTGAAATCCTGTAAATAACTCCTGCATAGTCCCAATTGGAAAGCAACTTGTGGAAGCACGAGCTAATCATGGCATTCATTTCCAGTAAAAAAAAATACTCTTGAAATGACTGATATTTTTATAGCTCCTGTGTTTCAAGTCAGCTGAAAGATTCCTTGTGGCTTTAATGCTAAAAAATACTAGGGATGAAAAAGAGCCCTTTTCCCCTTTCTCTGCTTATAGGTTCCAGGCCATAGCTTGTCACCACAAAGACTGCTTCCTAGCCTTTAGGGACCACTGGGAGAGAAGGATGCTGTTGGTAGAAGAAACAAACAGACCCTTGGCTCTAGACCTCAGCTCTGCCCAACGACGCTGACTGGAAGGAGAATAGAATGTTTGGGGGAAACTCCTGACTGCAGGGACCAAGTAGGAAACAGTGGTTAAGCCGCGTCAGAGACGTTGGCCTCAGCAGCTCCCTGCCTGCTGCAGCACCAGAGATGATACTGCTTTTGCTCCCGGTTCTGTCACAACCAAGCCCTATGTGTTTGTGCTAATCCATTTTGACTGAATTTTCCCTCTGTCTAGGTTCCAGACCTTCTGAAATGTCTTTTTCTACCCTTAGTCACTTGAACCTAAAGGAGCAAGCCCAAAGTTCACGGTGCTTTATTACTTGAAGACGGACTGGAAGGTAGTACCATGTTCTGGCTAAGGCTGAAGTGACATCCATCACCTCACTTGTCAGAAATAAGTAGAAATTTCTGGATGAATATGTGGATACAGTGGGAGATGGGGAAGGAGAGTTTTCCCACCCTGGGGAAGAGTTTTACAGAAAAAGAATCATAAAGCAGAGCAAAAAGGTGAAATTTCAAGTAAAAAATACTGAACTATGTCCAAGTATTTGGTCTTTGGATCATCTTCTTTGGTGTTTTAAAATGCCATACTCAAGTAACTGTGTAAATTTGGAAAATTTATCCCGAAATACTGTTAAAATAGGATGCTTTCTGAAGCCACTTCTTTCCAATAGGCAATGAACTGACATTAAGAACAATCAACCATTAAAAAGGCACCACATCAACAAAGGGGTTTTTACCAGAATGAAAAAGACAGTGAAGAAGGATGGAAATAAACCCTGCATCATCTTGGGAAGTAAGAAAAAGAAAGGAAGGAAAAGAGGAAGGAGGAATTTCCAAAACTTGCCCAGGTAATGGATTCCAATGGAAAAGCCAGTAAAGTATGTTAATGAATAACCAGATGTTCCAAAGCCAGGAAATCGCCTCTTCCCCTCAGCCATTTTCAGACTAGAGTGAACTCCCCTTCTTGCTCCCAGTCTGTTGCTACACACTGAATACTCAGTCAGATGCTTTCTGTGTGCCTCCTGCAACACTTACTAAAACCAAGGCAAGTCTTTGTACCATTTGGTTTTGGAGCAGTCTCCAAGAAGAGCTATGCTGTGGTTAATGCAACACTCCAGTTCTCTCCGAAACGTGACACCACATTTTCCGTTACAATAAGCTTTCCTTTTTTGTGGCCATTTTAATTATACACAGAATAAATTGTTCTTCTAACTATTGAGTCAACTGTTCAAATATTCAAAACAGAATTCATTCAGCCAGTTACTTTTCCAAATTCATGTCAGAGATTTAATCAAATGATCACCCTACTGTTTTGGTTTTGCTTATTGACTTAGGAATTCTGCCAGTGTAAGTTCAGTGTATCCCTACGTGTTTTCAGATCAGAGTCTCCATTTATAGTGAGACAGCACTCTGAAGAATTAGCATTTCCTTGTCTTCTAACATTCAGCAGACAAGATGGGTCTGTAGTATAACATGTCAGAGAACTACAAAGTCCCTTTGGACAAGCTTCTGTGAGAATTAGATCCTTAGGATTATTTGACAAGTGTTGTTTCTTTTTCTTTTGTTCCTCCTGTTGTCCTCTATGGCAGGTAGAAAATGAGCAATTAAAAGGATCTTATGTCTTCCTGTATTCAATAAAAAGAGATGTGTAAGAGGCTGTCATTGTGTCAACCCATTTCTTCATCACTGCCTTAAAGACGTGCTTTCTCATCTCCCACCCCACCCATTAAAGGGGCAGAAACTAATGTCCTCTACAATTTCTTTAGACAGGCAGAGGTGGCTTAAAGAGCAGTCCTGCGAATGCGCTCAGAAAGAAGTTCCACAGCTTCTGCAGGGAAAGGAGTTCAAATAAATTAGGGCTCATTGAGCATTATTACAGCTTGTTGCCTGTGGTATTTCCTCCCTCCAGGGTAAAGGAAATAATCTTGATTAATGACACCCCAAAAAATCATTCTTCTCTTTAATTCGCTAATTGGTTAATCTTTTATGACATCACAGAAGGCTGCAGCATTTGCAAAAAGTGGTCAATGCAAAAGCCAGATTTCCTGTGCATTTTCCATGTGTGCTTTGTTTCCTGATGTAATTTCTAACTGAAAAGGAATGAAAAATTGAAATCTCCAGTTTACATGAGGAATGGCAGTTTTGAGCTCCCTATCAGACACCTCATCTTCTCTACATTAGTCACAATCAGACAGACAAGGCTCTGTCTTGTTGAGCTACATTTAGCAGTCTGTCTGAACTGCAAATTTAGATGACATCCAAATTACACAGACTCAGCCAGTAGGTTACACTAATGCAAACTAGGAGAAAAAAGAATCAAGACTATTGATTTTTTTGGTCCTTTCTCTGTCATATTCTCTTAAAGGCATTTACCAAGGCTTTTAAGATCTTCAGCATCTTCACAAAGGAACAAATTACGTGCAAATAAGACTGCCTTAATCTATTCTTCCCTGCTTAGATTGTTCCTTTTGTACAGTCATTATGCATTTTTTATGCTGCTGTTGCACTTTGCTTGATCCACTTTCATGCACCATGTGGTCAATATATATGTTGCAGAGTAACTGTGGAAAAGCACATCTCTTGCACCTGCCTATGATAATCAAAACCTTGTTTGTTAATTCCCTGCAATCCAAATACATCACACATTGCTCTGCTTTTTCCTGCAGCTGTTTCAGCAATTTGATGTCATATTCTGCAGAAAGATCTTCTGACCACATTTCCATTTGCAGACTTGATTTTTGCAATGAATATTTACAGGGGGTTCACAATAATCTCACTAATGTGAAAAGCAAAGACCACAGATTCTAATGACAAATGGAGATGATTTCCAAAGCTCTGAACCTTCACAACAGTGTCAAAGCCTGGCATCCCTGTCCCTTCTGCCTCACGCTAACGTGACTCAACTGAAGCCCCAAGGAGCTCTACTGAACCCATACAGTGAGACAATCCATTGGTGTGAATTTCTAAACTCCACTGAAGGCACCAAATGTATATATTCTTTTTTGCCTACCAGTCCCTGCAGTGGAGCTACAGACAGTATCCAGCTCAATAGCAAGTTACTGAGAAAGAAGCTCTCAAAAGACATACTCCTTGGAGCAGTCTGTCATTTCAGTGCAGGTACACCACCTAGCACAGCAGACCAAGGACTCAAGTTTCTAGATGCTACATTAAGTAATAAAAATAATAACAGCTTCATAGATTTTAAGTGCTTCCGGCTTTGAACCATCTACCTACCAAGAGAAATAGGAAAAGCTTTTTCTAGCTGATCTCACTAGGCAGCTGTATAAGCTTTTTTAGGCATAGTTAGCAAACTACAAATTCATTAACCGCTACATATGGTACTGTCACTTTCCATGAAATCTGAAACTCACATACTTTCCTTTTAGGCTGTGCACATGCTTCCTGTCGGAGTCCAACGTATGTGCCATCAGGCAGTAATATGCCCCTTATGCATTACCATTTGTGTTTGTTTGATTTTTTTTTTATAGGCTCCTAAGCTTCTGACATTTCAGCCTTCAAAATTATATGCCCTGTTTTTTATCCTGCACCTACAAAAAGGAATCAATCCATTTGCCTTTTTTTTTTTTGCATCCCTGCTAGGACTCCATCGTTCATTTTCTTCCCTCTCGCGTATTATTAGTTCATACAGGAACTGGGGTTCATACTGGCTTTTGGTGTTTTTTTCCCCTCCCAGTTGCAGGGTTTGGGGTAAGTGAATTTCTCCCAGGTAGATAAAGTTGGCCAAATGCTTTCTTCATCCTTTTTCCCCTCTTAGTACTTTTTTCCCTCCAAGAAGGCAAATGTCTTTGCAAAGCTCTAAGAATGGTCTCATTTATCATTCTGAGCCAGGTTAGCACGTTTTTCTCCCTACCTTGTAAAACACAGAAATGTTTCCACTCTTCAGACTTATATTTTCCCTATCATTGATTTCTTTTTTCTGACCTTTCTTTACTATAATTCTACTTCTGGCCTATCCCTTTGCTGACCCTGATGGAATAGAATTGAAGCAAAGCATCAAAATTCCTTGAAGTTTATATCTCTTCCTTCCTTCTTTTGCTTCTAGCTCTGACAATCTTTTAACTGTTCTCTGTTCCCACTGATTTTTTTCTTCTGGAGCTCATTCGAATCACAGAAATAGCTTGTTTAAGGTACCTGCATATTGCGCTGGTATCCTATGTTCCTTTTTAATCAAAATATCAAGTTTACACCATTGCTACAGTCTCATGTCATCTCAGAGTCACTGCAAGATAATATAAAGATTGAGCTGAATTTGAATGAACCCCCAAAAATAATTTGAATTACAGAAGCATGCATGGTTGTCATCTGAACATTTCTCTCTCCCAACCAGTTTAATCAGAAACGTGGTGAGAGCGTGCAGGGATGTGACGAGGAAGGCCAAGGCTCACCTGGAATTGAAGCTGG
>Ga0181612_175420_pt1 | contig 15312 bp, 8 predicted proteins | sample HoacroProtozoa21_FD_119630 | JGI IMG/M metagenome (GOLD analysis project Ga0181612, IMG submission 119630) | Hoatzin crop microbial communities from Cojedes, Venezuel. Combined Assembly of Gp0051906, Gp0051904, Gp0051908 | reverse complement strand
TCCTCTTTGTGCACCCCCGGGGGGTCACCCGAGTTCGTTTCCAGCAGGTGGATTTAGGCAGGGGAGTTGCTTAACGCTTGACCGCCAGTTTTGAAAAAAAGGAAAAAAAAAGGGGGGGGAAAAAGAAAAAAAAAAAAGGGACCCGCTTCCTATGTCTGCTGAAGGAAGCGCCGGTTTTTTCCCCTCTCTCTCCTCTCTCACTCCCTCTCGCCCCTCTCTTCCTCACCAGACAGCGGGAGGGTTTCTGGCTCCTCGCCAGCCCAAAAGCCTCTAAGTGTTTTGCACTTGTTTCAGGGAGCCCGGGGATTTTTTTTTCAGCATTTTCACTAGAGAACAAAGAGTTCTTTACAAAGGAAGGGGGAGAGCGAGCTAACGCCTGAGATATGTTTTTCTATTTTTATTAGGGATTTCCCCCCCCCTAAAAAAAAAGAGAGAAGCAAAGCACAGAATGTGTGGCAGCAACAAAATAGATTGAAAGGAAATGCGTTTCCCTTACCTCCAAATTATAATTTGGAATTAATAAGAACAGGAATGGAAGGGGGACGAGACCAAGTGAGTTTGATTATGTCGTTCTTTTATCCCTTTTTTTTTAACTCTCCCTTTAAATCCATTTGCTGTTTTGCCAACTTACCTAGCCTCTTTTTTTTTTCTTTTTTTTTTTTTTTTGGCATAAAAGTTATACTGCAAACAGTTTTTGTTTACTTATAAAATCAAACAACAAATTCTTACAGAGTGAAAAAATAGAGGGAATTGGGGTGGTTTCGGTAGAAAAGAAATAAATGAATGGGAACAGAAATCTTTCACTTTTTGTCACTTAGAAAAAAAGTTGGTAATGGCTTGTTGAAGCTGGGATCCTAAAATACAGATGGGGCACTGACGCCTGTGTCCACGGACCCAGCTTTTCCCCTGACCATCTGTCTAAAAGTCACCTCTCATTGGCAGCTCAAATGATTAGTCGGAGCTCGGGGATTTTTTTGCTTGTTTGTTTGTTTGCTTGTTCCTCCAGTTCGGTGGGACCCTCTCAAATGGCTCCATTTCACCTGCTGAGTTTAGTTCTTTAATCGAGCCCCAGATTGAGGATTTCAGGACAGACCTCCTTGCACTGTAGATTTTTTTGTTCTTCTGAATGTATTTCTTATAGATACACTCTTTGTCTATTTGTACGTGGATAAGGCACACGTAATATAGAAGGGAATAATGCATCACGTTTAAGGAGATGTTTAGATTGGAATTTTATTGCATATAGTGTATAACATGCAGGATATCTTCTCTGCAGTGTCTCCTGTATGATGGTTAAGATGTTTGAGAATATATACTGTTGCAAATTCAGTAGCTTAAGGAAGTGCTTTCTTTAGCCAAATTCTGCCCTCTTTCCTTCATTGATTTGTATTTTCCTGGTTTTGACAGATTACCAGTCTACAAACTGCATCATATAGCTGTGGTACAGAAAACAAGAGAGGAAGCTGTGCGTTACATCCCCCCCTAAAAATCATAAGCGCACAATATATAGAAGTAGATCAAATTTTTGTAGAGTTACGATTGTTTCTGGAGGCAGGGCATTATTACTACAATACCTTGATGTTTATATTCATGCTGCAGGCTTCCCTCAGAAGAGGTCGTCTGTTACAGCTGCATAGGTATCGCATAGGTATCTGTGGCACTGTTTTTAAGCAACATCTATACAGTGTGTAAGCCTGCACTGAGAATTAGTCTGTTTACATCTCCTCGTATGATCAAGGGGTGAAAATCCATCCTTGAGCTCTGCCTGCGCCGCTTTAGGAACACCGCTACCCTACAGTGGCAAGAAGTCCTGCAGGATACAGCCTGTCCCTTGCAAAAGTGAAGGGAAACCCTCCACAACAAGTGAAACTGCCTGTTAAACCATAGTTTTGTTCTCATACCAGTATTTAGGCTGGGGGCTTGTACCGCTCTAGCTCCGTTAGCCGTGGCTCTTCGCTCCCCAGAGCTGGGGTGGGCACAGCTTCCCCGGCAGAAGTTGGGGGGTCGTCGTGGCCTCGAGTCCCCAGGTACCTTCGTTGCAGGTAACCCAGGTGCTCTGCGTTTCTGCGGGCAGCAGTCATAGCGGTGTTGAGTCCAAAGTACTTTGCAGGCTCCCCAGTTTAAGGTGAAATGCTTGACAGAGAGGCATGGACCGCCAAAAAGAGCTGGTCGTTCTGTTGGCAAACGTAACGAATAGAGGAACTTCTGGCAAATTACAAATGCCTTTCTTGTATTTTAAATCCTCACTTTCCTCCGAAGAGTTTTCCCAACTCCTGATGTTGTTCATGGTCTGAATGCTTTCTGTGACTTTTCTCTCTTGCTCTCTCACTCTTCAAAAAGGAAAAAAAAATCACAGGAAAAGTAAACAAAAGAGCACAGAAATATGGGATTTGGCCTTTGAAGTTTTCCATAGGATAAGCAGTCTCTTTTTCTTCCTGCCTGAATCTTCACCCCCCCTTTTTTTTTAACATATTTTAAATGCTTTTGTGAGCATTTTGTATCTGCAACTGTGGAGATGGTGGCAGAAGAGGGAGGACATAAACAGAGCTGAAATCTAGATTTAGTCCCCCTCAATCTCAACTAGAAGGCATCTTCCAGCGCCTGTCACTGCTTCAAGAAGCAGGAAGAAAGACGATAGCTGTCTTTCGGGGACTCGTCGCGGACCTGACCTGAGAGTAGCACATTCACAGTACAGGAGAAAAGAGAGAGAGGACGAAAAAAATAGGGGGGAAAGAAAAGCTCTTTGAGCAGTAACACACTGGCTCTTTCTTCCTGCAGGCAATCCGCTCCAGCTCCTGGCGACGTGTCCTGCACTATCAGATATCATATGACTCTTTATTTGGACTCCCGTTAGCAGTATGGGCCTGTTAGGAGGCTGTTTGTTTTCTTTTCCTTTCATTTCCTTCTCCCCAGTTCCCCCCCTATTTTATGTGTGCCCGTGCGACCGTATCCCTTTTATAATCTCTCTTTTTCTGCTGAAGCTTTGTAGAAAAGAAAAAAAAAAAAAAACCTTAATCATTTCCCAGGGCTGTTTTTAATCGTCTGCCAAAATTGAAGTTCATTGTCGAGTTGTTAAAATAAATGACACCTTTCGGCTTTATTTCTCTCTGCTACCTCTTCCTTCACCCCTTCCGTCACTTCGCAGTGTGTCCGTACACACTTGTTTGCGTCCCTCCGTCTCTCCTGCCTGAGTGGGTGAAGTTGGGATACACCTGTGTCAGTGTAAGGAGGAACAGAGAGCTGCCTGCTGCCACTCCTGCCACGCCGCGCTGTTCCTTTCACTTTCATAAACTTTCCTCTGTTTATTTATTTATTTCATTTGGGCACTTTCTCCACACGGAGTTTGAAAAGCTGTCAGGTAGCAATCCCTGCGCTGGGCTTTTCTGCATTTAGATGAGCAAGCGGGGGAAGTTCAGGCTGTAAGAAGAGGAGATCGTGTGCTGAAGGAACAGAGGATGAAGCGCGAGGCAGAAATTAGAGGCGCTTTGTGTACGCCACCCGTGAAAGTTTCCTGTACCAGAGTGCTGGTGCCTAATAATAGGATGGAGGGAGCCAGACAGCAGCTAGCAGTCGGAGGTGTGTAGCCAAGTAGCCTGATGGCAGCAACATTTCTGATACCGAGTCACATTTTAGTGGAGAGAGAGGACTTTTTTCCGCGATTCGTACTGTCTTTAGCAATACGTTATTCAGATAAACACCGCTGCAAAACTTTTTGCCTGAAAATGCAGAGTCACGTCAACAGAAACAATTAATTGCTATCAAACGTATTAAATCGGTGCAAGAAAAAAGCTGTCTTTCCACAAGAGAGGTAATGTTTTGTTTTGATACTTTCCTATGCAATGTTTTCATTTCTGTTTTTGAACTAAGGATTTATTGTGACAATTGTTCAGGATTGATTTCTAAAGGAAAAGGGGGGAAATCCTTAAAAACATTCCAAAATGGGAGGGTTTGAAGGGGGGAGATTTAGGTCGCTTGGGAGGAATTTAGAGTATTTGGGTTTTTGTTTGTTTGCTTCGGTTTTGTGCAACCTGAATTGTAATATACTTTGGCAAGCAAACCAGAAAATGAGCTTTTTAAACAACTTTGCTCCCTCTGTAATTACTGCTGTATTTTTGTGGAGCTGTATGTTTTTTTCATCTGAATTTGGTAAGATCGTCAAAGCTGAAATCCTGTTTGCACTGTAGAGGCACAAAGGAGTTACTGAGACTTTCAGTCAGAGATGGACGCTTTGGCCGGCCAGTCCTTCCACCAGCTTGCACCGTTCAGGAGCCGGCTGCACGCGGGCCGATCGCCACGCTTCGGGGGAAAGTACGGGCATATTTTGTATACTCAATTTATATACATTTTGTGCTGATATTCCTATCAGCATCACTGAAGATCTGTAAGTTTTAGCATTTCCTCTCTGGTGTATACTTAGGCCAGCGTACAAAAGCAGTCTTGTAAGTGAGGCAAACGGAGATTAGAGATTTTTTTGTTGTGAGTCCAGAAACAACTGTGTTTTGGCCATGCCGTAGGTGTGTTGAAGCGCGCTGAGGTCTTCCTGCTAGGTGGTGGTGTTGCTTATTTCTCATCTGGCTGAGACACCTTCCCGCTGAAGTCAGTGCAGGTTTTCCTGAGAAAAGGTGAATGAAAAACACAGCTGGAACATCAGGATTTAGGGTGGTCCCCTTGAATCGGTGCTGGAAACCAGAGAGCCGAGAGTGTGTCCTTGCGCAGCACAGCATCCCTCTGTAGCATGCCGGGCGCACTTGCTGTGGTGGAGATGCTAGAGCTGAAGATGACTCCTGCAGTCTGAAACTTCATTTGTATATGCCTCCAGTTCCTTCAGAAAATGACCAGTATCTCTTACTTCGCTCCCAACAGCAGACCATTTCTTTTTATTTAGTTTTTGCCAGTCATGTCAATGAGAAGTAAGAGGCTCTTTAAGTAGAGACAGCGTTTCGAGGCTTCTTTCCTTTTCTCTCTTCCTCTAGCAACCTGAAAGCAGTTCTGTTTCAGTGTTTTGTACTTAGGCACATTCATGGTCCTGAGGAAGGAATTACAGACTTTGCTGGGAGAAATTTGGTTTTGAAATAAGTGTTACAAACATTTAAAAATTGCATGCTGTTCGTGCACGGTACATGATGTTCCCTGTTACTCTACGCACGCTCCGGTGCTCTGAGAAGTCCTAGCTGCGGGTATTTATTTGTGAGCTCGTTCTGGTAGCCACCCATGAATTTACTTGACTTGGTAATCAGTAAACAGCTCAACGGTAAGGCTGAAGCTCGAGAGCTGCGTAGATGCGAGGTAGAAGGCTTCTTTCAAGCTTTTGGCCATTTCAGTGGATTGTTGCTCAGCATCTTTACTTAAAGAAAAAACCGTTCTCCTCCAACCTCTTTGACTTCGTCTCTGCAGAACACATTATTCTATTTCAAAGTTATTATAAGCTCAAATAATGATAAAATACATATTTAGCTACCTCATTAAATAAATACAGCGAAGAGCTGCAGAAAGCTGAAAGCCAAGCGCTGCAGCAAATGTCTGAAAGTGTGGCTCTGGGCTGGGCAGAGAAGGCTAGGCTCATTGCTGCGAAAGTTTTGTTAGGATAACTTGGACTCAGTGGAATTGCACCAAACTTGTGTTTTGACTTGGCTTAACTTCACTGCTTTCATCTGACTCTTTTTCTAAGCCAGCCCAATCCGGATCTATTCAGCGCTCGGGAGGGTGATAGCCAAGGGACAAAACAGCTTGTCTAACACATGTCTCTTTAGTGCACCAGTGTGTGGCTTGTGGGGCCTCAGACTGGAGCACCACTGTCAAGAGAAATGCGTTTTCCTACAGCGTAATAAGTTGTCCTGCTGCTTTCAGATGTCAGAGATCTCCCGTTCAGCGCTTGGTGAAAAGGTCTGCTCTCAGAAGAGGTTTCCCTTCCATTTAACATCTCATTAGTGCATGCAACTCAAGTAAATGCGATGTGGCCAGTAGGAGGAACAAATTCTGGTTTGTTTTCGCCAGGATGCATGTATTTATTCTATGTCTGTATTAATGTTATGGTGAGATGATATTTCAACCTAAACACCGATTTCAGTGGCTTTCCGCTAAAAATGAGCTGAGTCGAAAAGTCGAGTAGTTGTTCCAAGCTCAGAGGTGAAGCTTATATTATTTTGGAAAATATGAGGAAAGTCATGGTTACTTTTTTCTTTTTTTTCATTTTTAATGTGTGTTGGGCAGTCACACTAAGACAGGAGCATTTTCTGATTAACTAATTACTGAAACCCATTAATTTTTCCATTCTCATTCTATTTTTAATTTTTCGTGTTTCTTCAATACAAAATGAAAATTATGAAGAGCTAATTTCCTTAAACTAATTAGACTGACAATTTTAATCTCGCAAAACCCAGGAAATTCCAAGCAATGTTTTTTTGTGGCTCTGCCATGTTGCACATGCCTTTCTCCTCTTTGAAACCCTTGTATTGGCCTTCAAAAAATCCTGGGAAAACACTCAACACTTGCCTGAGCCAGCCTTGTCGGTCCAAACTCTCCTGAACTTCTGGCACTGTTAAGCATCTAGTCCAGATTTTGTGATTTGAGCTCATCTCTTTTGAAAACAACAACATGGAATTTCCAGACATTTCTTTGTATGAACTTAAGATTTAAAAAAAAAAAAAAAATTTAAAAATCAGAGTAATTCGGTTTTCACTGAAGCCAGCAGAAGCAGAATCCACATCCTCTGGGTAAAATTTCTCATGGCACTTTCCAAAACTTGATTTTCACTCAGATGGCCTTTTCAGTTTTGACCATCTGGAGAGCAGTTTAGTTGCATAGAATATTCTTTCAGCAGTCCTTTAAATAGGACTCCTCAGACTCTTTGACCTGTTATTCTCAACTACATATCCCATAAAGCCTACAGAGCTAGCGTGAGAAATCATTTTTGTTCCCTCCTCCCAGAAAAAAAAGGTTTAGTGATGATTTCTTTGGCTGGAGAATCAGGAAATACCAGTGAAAACTCTGTGTAGGAATAAGATGCCAGAGTCTTCTTCAGTGAGATCAGCTGTTCTTTATAGATGTACATATACTTGTGTTGTTTGTGACTTTTTTTTTTTTTTGGCTTTTTGAGATATACCCCCAGAATCTTTAGAAGCCACAAAAATTATCAGTTCCACAATAACCCTGTACAGCTGGAAAAAGCAAAATAGAGCTGATCTGAGGCAGCTTTCCCCGCTAATGAGACAAGCCAGCAAGTTGGTTTTGAGCTTTAGTTTGTGCCGTTGCTTGCATGTTGCTGAAGCACCAGGGTGTACCCTACAAAGAACCTTCCTCTCGGTAACCAGCCTTTGTTTCCCTCCGGGTCCAATTCTCTAATTTCTTTTTTCTTCAAATTCTCACCAAAGTCATGGGGAAATCTCTTTCTGGAAAGCATGGCAAAAATGGACCCTCTCCCAGTAGAGTCTCCAGTACTCACACAGTTAAAAATTCATCACTCATACAAAAAAAAAAAAAAAGAGGTTGATATATAGTGGAAAGCAAAGGGGAACATTTATTTTGCGGCCTCTTGGTTTTGTATTATGCTCTTGTCAGACAGCGTAAGACTGTTCGGGAGCTTGCTTTGGAGGACCTTTGTGAAACTCTGTAAAGCTGCACAAAGCAGAGTCAGAGAGTGAGAAGCAATCTTCCTTCTGATCAAAATGAGGTAATGTGCCAACTAATGATGGCAGAAACCTGGAGAGCTGTAGGTGCTCCCTTTTGTCAGAGATACAAAATAGAGGTTCAGACCACTGTTAAAGATTGCATAACGTCCTGGCTAAATTTCAGTGAAGGTAATTATATTTGGCCTCCTTGCATTCCCTCTGCAGAGTCCATTGGGCAGGGCAATATTCGCTTCCTGGCCTGCACCATGCCATAAGGGTGTGGAGCATGGTTTAGCAGCTGCAAGCAGCTGCCATCTCTCACCCCGGGGATGGCTGTAGTCGCTCAGTGTTTTGATCAATGGCTGAATAATGGCACCAGTGAACACTGCTCTTCCATACCTTTATTTGTCCAAAAATGATGCTTATTATGAAAACTAACAACTTGAGCCTCTTCCCCTCAGCGGTCTGATGATATTTGTAGGAGCTATCTCAGTTTTTCAGATGAGGAAACTGAGGCACGGAGGTTTTTGAGTGTCTTTTCTAAGTTCACACAGCGAGTCAGTGGCATAGCCAGGAGGATAACCTGGGAATCTGGGATCCCAGTCCCATGCTTTAACCGCTAGGAAACGCTACCCCTCCGAATGTGAGTTATTGTTATTGAGGTGTGGTTTGTCTTTCACGTGAGTTGCCATTTGTTGTATTGCCTACTGGCTATTAGTTACGAAAGCTGTTCACATTTTAAACTGGTCTGCATTCTCATAGCTACTTAAACCCACAGTAGACTTTTTGACAACAGTGATGGCGTTTCTCATGTGAAAGAACTGGAGAAATATTAACTCATGTTTTTTCAGTAAATTTTTGCAATGCCATAAACGCACAGTTTAGAATGAATTTAAACAGACCTTGAAAAGTCCACGTATTTGATGCTGGTTGGTTCTGTCTGTTGTACTCTAGTTAAGACATGGTAATTTAACGTAAATTGAGTCATTGATAACTTCATGTGTCTTGGGCCTAACAGCTCTGTGGCTGCTAAGATCCTTCGAATAAGTAGTAGAAAAAATGTATTAATCTTGAGCTCTTAGTGGTGCTTCTGGGGACCTCTGTGAACCAAGGAGAACTAGGTCAGTTTTATCGGAGGCAGTCTGGAAAAGCCGTGAGCAGAAGCTGGGGCAGGGACTGGAGCCTTAAAATGAGAAAAGGCTCTAGAAAACTAAAAGTTGCTCTGTTTTTCTCTGCATACAGATGGGTGGTAGGGGAATGCATTAATTTAGATTCTCACAATCACCATTTCTAAGGCAGCCATGAAGCCCTGGCTTGGGAAGGGGCAAGCCCTGCAAACAGGGAGAAATATCCTTGTAGCTGAAAAGGGAAGGAGTTGTCCCAAACTGTCAAATGTCTACTAGCAGGTGGGAGCAAGAGATGAGACTGCCAAGCAGAGTCAGAGACAGATTGGACATTGGTACTTTTTCATCTCTGAAGACGGTCAAGCAGCAAAGGGCCCTTCTAATAGTCCCATCTAGTTTCCTTCACGTGGTAAAGCCTATTGAATTTCTTAAAGCTCTTATCTTTTGGAGAGCTAGAACATATCTTTCAGAAAGACAGGTAATCTTAAAGTCCTTAAGTAAGAGAATGACCACATGTTTAAGTCAATTATTCTGAAGGTTTGAAAATCCTTTCACTTCTTTTGAATCTGAATTTGTCTAACATCAGCTATGTCTTTGTCTGATGTATTAAGGAGCCCTCTACTGTCAGAAATCTTCTCCCCATGCTTGGTACTAATAAACTTTGCTGATTGATGGTGAATTTTTGACACCCAGAGTACAGTTTGAAGGTATGGGAAGGTGAGCAGAGGAATTACTAGTGGCAGAAGAAATGGGTGAATGGAGAACAGAAGCAGTATGCAGAGACAGTGGATTTCTTTTTCTTCCTGAATAGATGAGGCAGAAATGAAAGAAATATGTGGGTAAAGGTGAAGATCCAGTTATAAAGAGGGAAAGAGATGGGAATAGAAGAGAAAAGGTCTTGAGAACAGACACAGAAAGTAGTGTGGAAAGAGAAGCATCATAAAGCTGTTAAAGGACAGAGAAGAAAACAAACGTAGTCTACAATGGTCCATAAGGTCAGGACAAACGGGGAAATGTTAGATTATGTTAAGGACATAACACAAAGAGTAGCCGTAATTCACCTTGGGTAGTATGGACTATGGCTTCTCAAGCAGTGGGTAGTTTCCTGTCTTGCATGAGGCCAGTGGGCTTAGCTCGTTATGGCTTTGAAAATGTACTGCTTAATCTTCAGTCTAGAGAGGGACTGGTACAGTTTTGAAAGGTCTGAATGCATTCAGACTTTGTGAAAAAGACTGGCCAAATTTTCTGCCCAAGGCCCCTCTGTGCTCAGGATTTAAACTCCAGTGTTCAGGGTATAACGAAAGGGAAGCCTAATTAGGCGAGAGAAAACTCTTCTGACACACATAGCTATTATTTTTTTCTACAAACAAAAGAACAAAGAAGAGGGTAAAACTTTCTGAGGGTAAGTGTACTGTTAGTTTTCTCAAGTTGTTTCTCTTCCAGCTCTCTCCGGAGCGTTACCTCTCTTTGCTCTGGTGGCTGGAACATCAGTGATCTGGACATGTTCCTCACCTGCTGCCCGCTCACAGAGCAGTCTGGAAATGATCACTTAACCACTTTGCTTCAAGTTACTTCAAACAGCTCTAAAACCAGTTGGTGGTTTCTTGTCTCAGGGGCAACTGAGAAGACGGGATCAACGTGGCCTGTAAAACACTACAAAATCATTAGGCACAGGTGGCAAGGTTGCCTTTGTCTTTGGGTTTCATGCAATTCAGTGTAAAGAATTCTTGCATCTTCACCTCAAATGTTGTGTCATTTCTCTCCTGTCTTCCTTTACCCGTGAAATAACTCTGATAGTGCTTGTTACTGATGCTACAAGAGCACCAAGTGTGAGTGTAATAAGTTCTTCACGCTTTGAAGGTATTAATGTTCTCCTCTTAAATCTTGATAAAATCCTTTGACCAAGGTAACATTCTGGTTGGTTCCTATTAAGAAAGAAAAAATATTTTTCTAAAGGACTGTGATTTTATTTTCAAAGCACATGTCTAGGCCTAACCAATCTGGGAGAATAGAGTGAGACAAAAGGCAATTTCTGGGTTGCCATTGAAGGCCAAGCACTGAAGTCGTGCCAGCCTGGAGCAGTCAGACTAGCGTTTAAGAAGATACTTGCTTTTAAGAAGATGCAAAAAAAGCCAGCTCTTCAAACTGGCTTTGTATGGCTGACTTGTCTTCGATTTGAATGAAGTACATGGAAGTAAACTCCATGACACTCACTACTAGTAGAAACCCGTATCTGGGTGTTCTTGTTGATTGATGGATCACCGAGTGTTGTATTCGGACATCTTTCAAACCAGACTATCCCCTTGCATTTGTGCAGGCAAAGAAAAAGAAATTACTCAGAAGGAGAAAAAAGCAAAAACATGTTGGAAACATGAAAGTCATTTCTAAAGCCATTTCTGCCTGTCGCTGGTATGAGAAGAATTTTCATTCTCTTTAAGGCTATTTAAAATATACTTTGGGGCTAAAATAACAGAGAAGACAATCCAATCCATTCTCAGGCCTGAAACCACAATGGATAACAGATCCTTGTTGCCACATCGCATCCAATGAGGTAGCTTACTGGAAGAATTGGTCAAAAAAAACCTCGTTATTGATTGCAAAAAAAAGAAAAGAAGTGAAAATGTTCTCTTTCTCCTTCTCATTCTTTTTTCAAGGCAGAAAAAAAGCAAAACACTGTGTTTATTCTTTTATTAAAAATAACTCCCTGTTTTTCAGTTATTTGAATTTCTGTTCTCCTTTTTTTACATGGGCTGAAACAGCAGAAAACAGTGAAAGCAGTTAAAATTTTCATTAATTTTTTTTTTTCATTTTTAATTCAGTATAAAAGATTATTCTCTCACTTTCTGCTGCCCTCCTGCCTCTCTTTTCCATATTCATGCAGACTCCTGGCTGACTCTGAATGGCACTTAACTGTTTCACTCATTAGAACAAGCAAGTGGCGGCTCTGTAACTTTGTTGATTTGAGGTGAGATCATGGCGGGGACCACTCTGGATTCTGGAAGTGACACAGCTTCTTGAAGATATTCTTTGTGAAGCAAGTAAGGAATATGATAGCATCACTTCTAATCAGAATGAATATCATTGCAGTCAGCAGTAGGTGTCACAAGCGATATGGGTACATCAGGGATCTGACGTGAGAACACTTGTGTTCATAATGTTTCTGTCACTTATTCAATGCACAATCTCTGACTTCTCTATTTTTGCTTGTTTTCGACATTAGGACAACTTGGCACAGGTAATAAACCTAAATTTCTTTCATTTGTTTGATAGATTACTCGAGGAGCTACCTATATGTATGACACGAGTATTTCAGGTTATTCCTCTTAAAAGGCCAGTGCTGCTGGCTTGGTCTGAACTAACAATTATCACCATGTTGAAGGCATGCTTTTTTTTTTCCAAAACATCGAATAATGATGTGAGGATGCTCTGTAATGATGGAACTAAACCCCATAATTTTAAAATAGATGTTGATACTGCATTGCTGCCCATCTGTAGCACCTTGTGTATTGAGCCAGATGAAATGGCAGTAGTGTTAAGGAGGAAAACTTAAGTGGGCTTTATTGACCAGATGGGTGCAGCTGCTTTGTAACATTCCCACCATTTTGCATTTGAGATGTTTATTTTCACTCTGGCTGTCAGTCATCACATGAATTAGAATGGAAAGACTCTTTCCCAAAGGTCCCCCGATCTCTCTGAGTCACTGTGCTGTTTAGTTCTGTCTTCTGTAGTTTCTGTCCTCTCCAGGTAGGGTTCTGCAGGTTGGCATCACAGTTTAGTCTACTTCCAAGAAATGCCAGACAAAAGAGGCAGAGATGTGTCCCAGTAGAATCAGAGGAAACCTTGAGTGATTTAACCTGGTCAACAACTGTCAGGAAGCATTGGTGCTTGAAGAAAAGTAAATGCTTTATTGTTGCTGCTAGAGAGATGCACCTCCATAAAACACCTGGAAGTGGTCTACAGACCACAGAAGGAATATCACTGAGGTTGATTTTTAAAAAAATGGGGAGAGATAGCAGACCTCATGTTTTCAGATGTAAATTGATCATCAGCTAGGGTAAGGAAGTAATTTATCGCATTGGAGTCTCATGTAGAAACCAAGTATGTTGTAAGGTGATGTCCCTTTTGTCAGATGTTGACCGCTGTAGGGGAAAGGACATCAGACTGCCTGAACCATTGCTTTGAAGAGACAAGCTCACAGGGGAGATACGTTACTTGTGGTGAGGCTGAAGGTGAATGAGGTAACCACAGAGTAAGCTGCTAAGGATGTGGGAAGCACTACTGATAGGAGCCAGACGGTTGGATTGATTAGGGCAGCACCAGGGACTAGTTGTTTTCTTTCAGCATCCCGGGGCGAAGTTAAACCTACTACTGGTAGTAATGAAGAATAACTAATACAGATCAGACTCTGCCAGAGTAACAGCATTGGCATCGGGAGCAGAAAGTTTTGCAGATTTCTCTGTGTGTGCACTTGCTACTGGTGTTCCTGGTGGGTGGCTGAATCATCCTGATGGCATTCAACAGGAACCAGCTGCTGAGAATATTAAAATGCAAGCGTTTATTCCTCTAGAGAGACAGTAGCATCTGCAAAGTTTTCCTGTCTTGGTAGTACAGATAATCCCAGGGAGTATTCTCTAGTAGATTTTAACTCTCAATTCATTTATGCAGGTTTTTTTAAAGCTGTACGTGCTCTATGTCTGCATGGAAAGGCGAGCCTAGTCTTAGCTCTGAGGCCACAGCTGTCCTAGGCAGGTAGTATGCAAGCCCTCTGCTCTGGCTGAGGTACCTTACATGGGGAAAAGGAAGTTGGGCTTTTCCTCCTGCTCCCCCACCACCTTTTTTCTTCACCCTCTTTTTCTCAAGAGGAACTGCCTTGGAGACTGGTATGCCACAGAGCAGGAGTCCTCTGCCAAGCCATGATTCTGTAACTTCCATATCAGCATGAGCTTTGTCTTAAAATTCATGGTGGCAGCGATTGTAAGAAACGGTAAAAACTGCAAGGAGGCGATTTAATGGTCTGGTAGAATAGGATGTTGAATGTACCCATTATTGTTTGTATTTGTTATTCCCAAGGAGGAACACGTCACTTCGCAAGCCCATAAGCAACACTCCCCAGCCCTAAACCGCTTATAGTCTAGGGGACATCTCCAGAAAGGAAGCTGAGCCCTGGCAGCTTTCGTTAACCCAATCAAGAACAGGGAGCACTCGGCACCCACCAGAAGCCGGCGCTTAGTCCAACGTGGCCGTAACGCCACACGTCATAACACGGTTGAGGGAAGGGAGAAAGCAGATACTAGCAACAGTGGGGAAAAAGAGAAGGCAATTTCTTCTTTTAAGTCTTTTGCTCAGCTCTGCATATCTCTTCTGCTTTCCTTAGAAGGTGTTCTCTTGCGAATAGTGTGTGAATTCACATACTAAAGGTATTTACAGGAAGAGAAAGGCAGAGATTCTGCCAATGACATATGATGTGAGAAAAGGTGCGGGATTGTTTTAAGAAGAAAGAGAAACAGAGTTCTTTTGCAGTGCCACTGCAATGTTGGCACGGAGAGGAGAAACGAGCTGTAGGCAGCCAGAGCTGTGTGGCAAAAGAAAGGGTGAGGATTGTGATTTTGTTTTAAATGGAGCATAATTCGGTGCACTCGTCACAGTAGCATTTTATTAAGGTGTTTTAGCCTTATCTAAATAGCCTTGTGTAAAATGCCTGCCTAATACCTACAAGGCTGTGAATAGTTTGGCTTCCATTTCTCTAAGTTGGAATATTAGCACATGGCCTGAAAAGAACAAACGCACCCAAGGCAGCAAATCTCCATTCCTTCTTCCACCTTTTTTCATCTCCAGTCATCCTCAGAGGCTGGCAGGGTGTGTCAACAAGTCAAGGTTTTGACAGGATCTTACAGACACAAGAGAGACCAGAAACACCACTCTACAAAGTTTATTGATGGCCGCTCTCGTGATGTGACAGGCCAAGGAAAGCTGTTGCAGGAGAGGTGACAGCAACGGCAGGACTTTATAGCCCTTCCTGATTTCAGCTTCTCCTTGGAAAGAACTGCTGAAACCTCTTAGCGGTGTTAGACATATAGTTTAATCTCAGCGAGGCATCACAGTGATGATGCATACATCAAAGCCTCTGTTGTGCTTTCCCCTTTTTGTGTGAGTTATGTTTGCTCATTTGTTTAAAAAAATAGCATAATGATTTCAATTTTAAGAGGCTTAAGCCCAAAGCTTTGGAAAGTCTTAACAAAGAGTGATTTAATGAACTGGCTATTGTGTTGATTGTTGTGCTCAGCTACTTAAGTGTGTCATAGGCTCTGCAATACAAACAATTAATGGTCAAGCTTCTGAGCTCAAGTGCTAAGGTCTTCTACTTTCAGAAAAGGAGAAGTAGCATTTGAGGTCTGTTCCCACTTAAGCAGTAGTGCAATAAAACTCCAGTGGATTTAAACTGAATGCTTTGGGGTTGGATTTGTCATTTGTTTGTTGGTACAACAAAATAAAGTAGAACTTAATCCTGAATAAGAGTGTTATAAATGACAATATGCCATTTGCATTATCTTTTTTTTTATTAAATTTAAGGCAATAAAAAG
>Ga0181612_156953_pt1 | contig 15312 bp, 8 predicted proteins | sample HoacroProtozoa21_FD_119630 | JGI IMG/M metagenome (GOLD analysis project Ga0181612, IMG submission 119630) | Hoatzin crop microbial communities from Cojedes, Venezuel. Combined Assembly of Gp0051906, Gp0051904, Gp0051908 | reverse complement strand
GGGGTGGGGAGTCCCAGGAATCCCCCCCCTTGTTACCTATCTTTCCCTTTTTCCCCTGCCATTGATTTTTCCTCTTCATAAGTTCCTTTTCCATCTTTGCTTTTCCATCCCCCCCCTTGAAAAAAAAAAAAAAAAAAAAGCCTTAGTATTCTTCTCCTTGCTACACAAGCAAATATCTTGCTTGGTTAATCATTTATCTGCAGACTTCCTGTCACAACACCTTTTTAGTTATTTATCCCCTCAAAGCACTTTTATGAGATCTTACGTATCTTTCCAAGCATGAAATAAGTACATGCATTTCCAGGAAATGTATTTTACAGACCAATGGGACAGATATTCTTGCTAGGGTTAACAGCTCTATTCTGTTTTGACTCACTATTTGCGTGGTACCAGCGACATCTGGTTTTCATTGGCACATCTGATCTTCTTTTGTGATTTTTATTTTTAATGGCAGTAACATACGAATTTTTAAATCCACCAAAAATTGTCTAAGAATAGTAATTTTAACTTAAAATCCTCACATCCTTGAATATATCGTTCCATATCCTTGTTTTAATAGAACAGTATTTGAAGCATTTAGTGAAGCTAAGCACTTTTTAGAAGTCTTTTTGTGATAAATGGATCAAATACTGCTCCCTCACATGTAGGAAGATACATCTGAGAATTTTTCTTCCAAATGCATTCAAAACTTTTGAAGATGTTATTAGTAAACTACATGTCAAGATTTTCAAATCACTTACCTAAAAAAAAAAAAAAATCAAATATGACAGAATGCATCGTGTATGTCTCCTCCAGCACAAGTTAAGAAATGATGGAGCTTTCAATTTAATATACTAATTGAAATCTTGTCTGGTGCAAATTTCAAATTATCCTTCTGGAAAATAAATATCTATCCTTCAAACAGCAATAACAGTAGAAAAGAGGCTTCCAATCAGAGAAGCATTTGAAACTTAGTCTGAGACAAATTTTTACCTCCCAGAAAAATCTCTATTTTTGTGCTCATAACTGAGTGCCAAAACAGAAGACCAAGTTACTGAAGACAAGCTGTCTTAACTAATCCATCTCAAGTACATGTACTCAAAAGTAAGGGAAATATCTGTTGGTTTAGCCTGTGTTGTTTGTACCCTCTAGGAGACTGACAGTCAAATGCTGCTTGAAGAAGTACTAACTTACCTGAGCCCTTCACAAGAAGGAAGCTGTGGCTTGAAATCTTTTTTTTTTCCTTTCTTTTTGTCTGTTCTACTCATTACCTGCATGAATTCTGGTGATGTTACAATGGGCAGTTAAATTTCTGTAGCATATGCAGAAGAATGTAAAACTCTTCTATCATGTAAGTGGATCAAGAAAGCTGCCTGTTGACCTTATGCTACTTAAACAAGTAGCCACCCAGTCATCAAAGTCCATAATCCTGGAAAGCATCTTTTTTTTTCAACTTCTAAGCATATACTTAACTTTCAATATGAGCTTAAGCCCTACTGCTGTCAATAGGAGAAGATCGTGTCCCCAGGCGCTTTCCTGAATGACGATTATATCTCCGCTAACTTCGTCATCATAAACGCTTTTCCTAAGATGGGACAAATTTCCCAAACTACTAAGCTACACGAAGCAACTAACTTGTATATATCACTAAATGAATCTGATTCTTAGAGGCTTTAATAACATTTTCAACACCAGACTGTGCCCCAAAAAAAAGGGGAAACCAAAGAAACTTACAGTCCGCTCGAAACATTAATGGATACATCAAAGCGTGGTTTTAAATGTTTGCCACATTACATCCAGGCATATGTAGTACCCTATTAAATCAGGGATTATATCCCACCAGAGGCTTGGCTAATGGTCTTTCGACTTTTAATGACCCTTAGATGTGTTTAGCCAGACCTTTACATTGTATAAACAGAAATCAACAGCACTGTGCCAGTTCACACCTCTTGGTTATCCAACCCATGGCTGCAATGCTGTAATTCTTCAGATGCATGTATTTAAGTATACAGCTTCTTTATTTTGCTCATTCAGAAGTCTTTCTTTGGCCAGTGCCAGACAGCTTGGTGTGAATCCCTTTGATTTCTACAGCAGCACACCATTTTTCTTGGGGCACCACACAATTCGGAAGGAAAAAGATGCAGCTCTGCGCAAAGCAAACTCGCGTGTGTCACACAGTTTGCTCTCTCTGTCGGCTTGAATTTCTCCCAGGGCTTGCTGTGATGGCCAGAATGTCTGCTGAACCAGGGCTGGCTGGGCGGTGCTAGCAAGGCTAATGTTAATTATTGTGCAAGTGTTTCTAGATTCCCTGTGCTCCTGGCTCCTGTCGACAATGTGAGGCATGTACAAATATAGACAAATTGATTTTAGCCTTAAACCACAAGATAGAGATTTCTGTGAGCTTTGCATAAAAGGCACCAAATAGTTATTTCTTTTACTTATCAGCGCTTTATTCTTTAATCCTGTTCTATCTTCCCCTCATTTCAGTGCTCTTAACACCTTGCTCTGTTTAATTAACTTCTGGGGCCTCCTGGTTATTAATTTTGAGTTAATTTAACACAATTCTTTGGACTTGATTGTCTGAGAGGCTATTACCTATGAATGTCTCCATGGTCAAGAGCAGAAAAGGTGAAGTTTAAGATGGGTTTGAATGAAGCACTACCGAATTGATCTGGGTAAACTTGGACTCCTTCCTAAAACTTTTGCTCACTGCTAGTACCACACATAACTCAGCTTTTTAGAAAAAATCCAAATTTTATGTATGTATGCATATGTACATATATTTATTTGTATGCACACTCACAAATTTGTAGGCTTCTCACAATGACATAAACAACTCTCTTGGTATTTCCAGCTGGGATCAAAAAGAGAACTGCTGGGCAGCTTCAAGCAGATTGGTGAGATTTCAGGTCAGGCTTTACAGACCAACGATTTATGCATTTGTGATGCTTAATTTCATTAAAAGCGCTAGCTGCCAGCAGAGCTATAGAGGGTCACAAACATTTCCAATCTATTGCAGTTGAAGATGTCACAACAGGCTAGGAAAGTACACATGAAGTGCAATTTTTGTTCCAAAGACATCAGGTTTTATCCTCTGCAGGTGATTCAGTCCTGGTTATATCTCATGCCTGGAGGGATTTGAGTAGGAGCATACTCCAGAGCCAGAAAAGAGTGATATAACCTTTTTGTAAAGACAGAAAAATCTAGTGTCCAAGAGTTGCATTCTGCATATTTCTTCAAGAGGGGAGAAGGGACAAGGGAAAAAAACCTGCTCAAAGGTCAGGAATACAGACACCTATGTAAAATCCGACTCTAAAAGCTTTACCACCTGGTGAGTGTTGATTAAGTCCTCACCTGCATGACATTCGCTTCAAGTAAAATTAAATACCGCATTAATTACTTTTCCAAGTTCACTACCAGGTAGTGCTGCCAAGGCAACTCAGTCCTGCCTGGCAGTGTGCTCCAGCCTCGTGTTGTGGATCTTCCCAAGTGAACATTATCAACTGTGCTGCACTTAGGGAGCAGCTCAGCAAAAAAACCCCAAATGTTTTGAAGCTTGCTGGCCTGTTGGCTGAACGCAGCCTGCCGTGATTTCTGATACACCCCTGTGATGCTCGCAGGGTTGAGAGGGAATAGTGAAGTACACACAACCCCGGAGCTGGCATCTCTTTCCGTGGATGTCCCCAGGCAGCTGGCGGGGCTGCCCAAGCCCCCACGCTCTGGACACGTCCCATACCAGAAGCTGCACTAGAGTATGGACCAGCCGGGGCAGACCATCAAGCAGACTGCCAGCCAGGATTCACAATCACCTTGTCAGATTTATGGCCTCTTCAGTGCGGCTGCATCCTCATTCCTCCTTGCCCTGCTGCCATCTAGTACACAGAAATCACCGTTAGTGCTGTGGAAAACTTCTTCCCAGTTCCTGCTGGCTGAACAAGCTCTTTGCAACTCTTTGGCTCAGTCGATTTCTGTCTCTTCTCAGACCGTATCTGCTGCGTCAGCTTTCCTTCTGACACACCTAAATTTTGTAGCATTTTGTTCCTGCTTCTATTATTTAAGTAATTGTTTTTATACCTCTAATAATAGAAGTTATTGTACTAAATGCCAGTGCACAGCTGCTTCTTTAATACCTGTGTACAATAGTTGGGTGCTGCCATCTTCCTATGAGATGTCTTTCACTGTAATTAATATTTGACTGTATTTCTAATACACCTATTAACCTCACAGACACTTAGACTTCTGTCTGATTTCAATGGCACTTTACCTGCACTAAGTGGGTATAATACACGTACCTGTTTTGAAAATTACTTTAATCTGTGACTGGAAAAGTTTTTTTTAAAGCTAAATTCTTCTCCTTTTTTTTAGCTGCTATGAATGGAATTTGCAGGTCTGGGCCCCTCCTTGTGACAACGACAATGAGAAAATTAGTCTGTTAAACCAAAACCCATGAAAAGATATTTGAAAATGTGAGGTTATGTGAAGCACCACAGAGGCTACAATGCATGAACAAAGCTTGTCTACACATAGGCAGCCTCACAAGATTAAAAGAACTCTGTCTGACTTGGTTCTCTCCTATATATGACCCACAACTGTCTAAATGACACGGATGGTTAGCAAAGCTACTGGAGACCCTATCCTTCACCAGAGATAACCAGTCACAGACAGGAATTAAAAGTAAACCCTATAAAAATTATAGTATTCCCTTTCATAACAAAAGAGGGCATTTTTATTTGTGTGTGTGTGTGTGTTTTGGTTTGGTTCAGTTTTTAACCTGTGGTGCTACCCAACAAAGCAGTAAGCTAATGTATAATTCAGTGGTTGGTTTGTTTTTCCAGTTAATTAATTTTTGGGGGGTACAATTTTTGCTGTCTGGAACTATTTCTGTTCCCTGTGTATTCAGTGGATGTAGATGGCAAATACTGCGCATGACAAGAGCCACTAAAACTTAGTGCCCAAAGTCAGTGTAATTCCTCTGCCAACTTTCCTCCCAGAAGGTATTAGTGCAGAAAGAGCCAGTCGTATAGCGTGTGCGCAGCGCTGCATTTGTAGTCAGTACCTCCCAAATGTTTTTGTGCACAGCTCGATTCTGAGCAAGTAACCCAATACCCTCGTGTACCAGTTTATACGCTGGCTCAAGAACTACTGACAAATGTCATAAAAATATTATCCTAATTCAGCTGAGAGCACTTTTTTTTTTGCAGATCCATTTTCTAAAATACCTTAAAGCCACCATTTTCACTTACATGTTTATTTGGGAGCTTGCAAGGTTTGGAAGCAGAATGCAGACTGTGGGTAAGATCAGTGTGTAGTTTTTCTAGCATACCAGTGTTGCATTTCTGTGACTAATGGTATCGCTGTATTTAAGCCTCCAGTAGATGAAAATCACACTGTAGGCTAGTAAACATTGAATACTATATATTAGACTGTAAAGTCTGCCAGGGAATTCATTCTGTAATTCACTGATATCAGAAGAAAGCAGGTATGATCATACAAGTATATATACAAAGGCTTACTGAAACTAGACTGGATTAACTCTATGCAGGCCATGAGATTAGTTCCAAAGATAGCAGCATTTTTTGATAGAGAGGAGGGAGGCTCATTCGAGGTTTTTGGCAATAACTACGTAAAAGCTGAAGATATTACCCTAGGTTTAAGCACATGAGAACAGGTTCAGAATCTGTGAAATTCCTATCAGTCTTTTCTGAGATGCAGATAATAAGACACGTTTAAGAAAATTCAGATTAATTTTGTCTTAACATGGTATGCATATTTGACTCTCTTTCATAGCAATTAGTGAGACTTGAAGAAGTAAATCAGTAGTAAAAATTATAAGCCATGTTTCTTCTCAAATCATCTGGGTTTTTTGATAACACTGCCTGATATTACAAGATGTTTTTGGAGTTAATATTTTAGAGATAGCTCTCCCACTATAATGAGATGTGAAACTTCTTTCAGGTCATCCTTAATTATTCTTTTTTAATAACTGTAATCATCCAGAAACTGTAATTGCATTCATATACCTCTGATATGTGTGCTTACGTATACATGCACAAACAGGCACATGGACATGAACATATATGCATGCAAGCACACGTAGATACACACACTCATGAACTCATACACTCACTAGGAATAGAGTATACAAGTGCCTTACGACAGATAAACACTTTAGTAATTCTCAAATTTCTGCAGGAAAATTTGAAATTACTTTCTCTGCGTTAACGTGCATCTCAGAAAAGACAGAGAGAATTATTAACAGTAATGGCACGAGTTGTTAGGCATGTGCTGAAAGACATTTTATTATTATTTCTTGGTAAAATAGCATGGAGGATTCCAGTTTTGCAGCAAAACTGAAAGCAGAATACTAGGTCACTGTTTAACAACCAACAGCCTGCCTGCCTAAGGAAGACTACAGAACCATAATATCCTGCAGACTGGCTCTACTCCTAGTAAATTATTCTTATTATTTTTTAATTTACAGTTAGCCATAGAACTGGAACTCCTTGGAATTAATCGCTCTGCAGTTGAAAATCTCAACATTTTGACAAAACAAACAAGCAGATAGATTTGAGACAGAAAAAACAGTGTTGAATTTCAAATCAGACTGTAAAAAATCCATTTCTGAATATTCTGCAAATATTGTTTTGAGTTTCTTGTCCTGTTTCTGCAGCAATTTTCTTCAACTGAACTTCACAAAGTGTCAAGTAGCAGATGTATGGAGGGGTGTCCTCTGTATGGCAGGTGCTGTGCAAACACATGATGAGTAAGAATACCTTTACTAAGACGCTTTCAGTCCCAGCAGGAATTTCTGAAGAGTTGGCTTCCATATCCCACACCCATTCAGTAGCTTCTGTCATCTATTTATTTAAACCGCTGGGGAAATTTCAGTCCAGATTTCTATCAGAGAGATAAAGAGCAGGGTGGGAATTAAGGAATAAAGGTACCTGATAAGAAGATTCTCTCTAGCTGAGGAAGGACATTTAACTGCATGCCTGAGTGATTTCCTTGTAGCTTAGGGAGATTTAAGGCGCTGTTTCCAAAAGCAGTTCTCTCTCTTCCTTTTTAGATAATCCATCACAGCTTCATTGATTAGTGTTCTTCTTTGGAGTAGTAGAGCAGCGTGAAGCAAGCTGCCTGGTCTGAATGAACCACAAACAGAAGCTCCACTTCAAAAGTTCACCAGATATAGTTCAGCTCCACAGGGACATGAGGGTTCCAACCAGGACCTGGTCCTCTGGACAGTTTCAAACCATTCCTTCAGTGATGACTCTCACTCCAGGGGATCAGACTAAATCTAGTCTGAAGCAAAAGTCTCAAACTGCAAACAGTGAACACATACAGAGCTCAGCATGGACTACATCAACCTACTACTTTGGTCCTGTTACACCAGAGTACTCACTAACAGAGACGTAGACATCAAACGGGCACAGGTCTGACCGTAGTCTTTGGCGAAGTCCCACTGATATCCTGACTGAATTCTGGCCTGATCAGCCAAGTCCTTCCTGAACCAGCATCTACGAAGATAATGATTCCATGTGGCATTTAGCAGAAGTCCAGCATTAAGCAAAGAAGTAGAATCATTGATGAAATTGTTTAAAAGTATTTAAGTGCTTTGCTGACCTGAGGCCAAGCGAAACTGCTAAAGCCTTTTGAAAATCGGGCTGTTTCCTTTGGCTGAGGACTTGAACTTTTTGGAAAATCTGGCTGCAGTTAACCTGATGGTTCTTATCAGGGTAGTATCCTTCAAGTCCAGAGTTTGTTGCTTAACCATGAAACTGTTTCTTTTGTCACGGCACATGTTCCTCTTCATCCCCGTTCCTATTACAAGTAACTGTGGCAGAGGCAATCCCTAAGCACAGTCTTCCCTGCTGGTTGAATCTCAAGTGAATTGTTTAAAATTACATGGAAAATGAAACAAGTGAAATTTCTGCTCTCCGTGATAAAAGATGAGGGAATACAAAGGGAACAAAGCAGGACAGTATATCTTCTTTATTATATTTTGAGGGTTAGGTTTCCTTAAATTGTACATTGTATTAAGCTAATAGGCTGAACAGAGAGAAAAATTGTGAGAAAAAACAGATCATTTCTTCTTTTTTTTTTTTTTTTGATAATGACCAGAGTATTTTTGTGGCATTTCTAATACCATTAAACGAGGATGGAATTTCCTGAAATGGAATAACCATTCGTAATTTTGTTCTGTTCTGTTCTTTGGTGTCTTAGTCATTGTCACCTCAAATGACTACAAGTGGCTTTGGGTAGTAAAAGGACCATTAAATTAATTATATCAGTGGCTATGTCATCTTCTGGATCTCAAGTGCTTTACATTAATTTATGTTCATATATTTAGACTTTTTATGTTCAGGAATTGCTTTACCACAGAATTTGAGACAGTTGCACAGCACTGTGGAGCTGGAGCTACGGGCAGGGAATGCTGAGTAGTTGTCACGCACCTGTCAGAGAGGTCTCAGGAGACTCCAAAATGTCTAGTCCAAAACCCCTTGGACTCTACCTTGTATTTCAAACACCTGTAAAAATAAATGCATGTATAGTGTGTTTTACTACACCCAGAGAATCAGAAGACTGTGCCTGTATTTAATGTAAAGTGTTCTTTGTGAATACATTTCCAGCTGTGTAACTTTGTAGCTGAATTCTCTGCCTTTTATTGCAGAGGTAGACAGTTCAAAGCCCAAGGGATTTTAGTTTTTTAGGAGTGCCTCATATCTATTATTCCTGCAATTTCAAATAGATAGCTACATTTTCAACACGCAATTAATTTTGCCATCCAAAGGTACTCTCCATATTTAACAAAACTATTTAATCTTTTTTTTTATTTAAGCACATACTCACTGTAGTTATAAGTTCATGAAATCTGAAGAAAACAGAATTGCTCTGTCGTGTCAGGCACACCTGTATGAACAGCAGTCACAGAGGTCAAACAAAAGAGCTGGTTGGGCACACAAATATGATTAATAGCTATTTTGTATTGCCAAGAAGGAACAGTAACTTTCTCAATTTGAGGAAAAAAACAACCCTTTTCCTATAAAAACCTATGGAGAACTAATCCAAACCCTTCAGTGACATTGATTGAAAACTTCAAATGGCATTCAAAGAGCTTTAAATTAGGCCTTAAATCTCTTCGATGTGGGCCATTGAAAGTCACCTATCAATCAGTTTGTGACTATGAGCTTGTTTATCCCTTCCTGTTATACTATGGACTGCCAGCTTTAAAACTACTGAGGAAACTAATTAGAGGATCTTATTCTTTATCCAGCCAGCAGGATGGCAGACTGAAAGTGAATGGCTCTGTGTCCAGAAGAGGCAGACAGGGTTTGCTTGAAGATGTTGCCTCCTACTTTGTTTCTCCTGCAAAAGAGTAAGGAGCTATTTTTTCCTTGCCCTTTGCTGCAATCCATCTGTTGCAAGAGAGAGAGGCAGAGGACAAATAAGTGCCACAGTTGAGTACATGTGAGCCTTAAGCAAATGAACTCGAAAGTAGTGCAGGTGATGAGGAAAGTGCACTTGTTCCTGGTCCAGAGTCAGCTCTTGTCCACAGTCTATGTCGGCTGTGGTACCCAAGGGAGCAGCTGGTTTTGCTCTGTTTTACCATACTTGCCATTGTCCCGCAGGAGTGGGAGAAGGTGTCTTTGTCCTACATCGCTCTCAGCAGACTGTGTGTCACTTTGGACTGTGGAGCCGGTCCCTGGCTTCCTTAGGAACCCATCAAGAATTACAGAATATTTAGAGTTATTCTGTCTTATGCCAGGCCATGCTTTCAATTTACCAATTCCCAGAGTGACAAGGAGTCACTATGCCCAGTCCTAACGCAGATCGCTTTATCTGACACAAGTCAAAGAGACAGAGAGGGATGCGGAGTGTCAATATATCTCTATCCAATACTGCAGTGTATGCCAGAGCCACTTAGCAAGCTATTGCCTTTTGAAAACATATCAATTCCATCCCTCCTTTAAAGGCACAGCAGAGAGGTCATAAACCTCACGGATTCTGTGGCTTTTCAAATCTCCTGCAGGTGAAACCCACAGAGGAACTCTCCCAGAAAAGAGTGCCTCACATCACAGAGCATCATATCTGCAAAATGAGGAGCTGAAAGCATTTGTTCCTGAACTGGGGCTTAGCAGAGAGAATGGAGAAGACAAGATACATGCTTTACCTGTGGGGTACCATTTTCGTTCACTTTAATTCTGTTGCAGTCTAAGCGCCCCTCCATATATGTTCTTTGAAAGACACAGTCACAGGTTCTAGCAAGTTCACAAGCACAGCAAAGTACTCATTTTTGTAGAAGAATACCCATCACCCTGCTACATGGCTTGGTGTGTGGTGGACCCCACTACCAGCCGGTGAAAGACAGCCCATCTCACTGCTCTGTGTCTTGTCTTGCCCATGCTCCACACATGGTAAGATGAGGACAGCAAAACCTCCTCCTTTACATGCCACTTTGAGATTGCTGGTGACAGATGCTTTAGAATAGGTAGAATTTGCCCAGGACCTCAGTGGGCTCCCCCTCCATTTCAGTGCTTACAGCCAGAGATGTAAAAAACCCAAAATAAATTGAGTGACATAATTAATAAAAAGTTCCTATTAATCTATTTTTGTGCCTAAATGGGAGCTGATCTCTTAAACACTGGTCTTTAGTCACAGTGTAGTCCTCTGTCACTGCTTGTGCCAGTGATGTCTCTTGTAACCTGTCTCCCTTTGGGTTTTTAACTTCTGTAAGAGCAAGTATCTCTAACCTGTAAGCAATGTTTGCAATGGAATGGGCTGTCCTGAAGGCAGGGAGAGACCAAGGGAATGCACGCATTTGTTAATAAAATCAGCTTGCTGTATAACCTTAGCACTTGAAAGTCCACCTGAGAAAAAAGCTTCTTAGGTTTCTCCTGAAATGTAAGCTTTGTACCGTCCGCTGGTCTTCAGCTGATACACAGCAGTGGAAGAGACATAGGAAACCAAGCCTGCGATTGCATTGTAGGTGTGTTTCCTCCTTCCTAGTGATGTCTGAGAATATTGTCCAGTTTCAAAGTAAATTTAACAAGAGGGGAAAGGCCTCATAGATACTCAGTTTCTGTAGGTTTCAGGGAAAAAAAAGGGTGTGAGTGGAGTAAAAGACACAGATAAGTATCTCTAGATGAGAGGAAGGTTGGAGAGTGATCTCAGAATAAATTAGGCATTAATGAAGCTACATCATAATATGGATGTGCCATTCTTAAGAAAAACTTGGAGCAGAGAAACATAGCATAAACATGAGACAAACATCTGAAGGAAATCAGGTTTCCTTAGTTTTGTTTCTCACAAACCTTTTTTACCCATGCATTGCTAACAAGAGGTGCATTGCAAAGACACGGCATTTCCATCTCTGGTACAGCTGAACATCAGAAGGAAGCAGCATTATCACTTCATCCTCCCAAGCTCACCCCATCCTTTCTTTCGGCTTGGAGACTGCATCTCAGATGACTGTCAGCTGACAGCCCTCTTGAACATGATGGAGGTGACCTTGGGTGAGTCACTTAACATCTTTTCTCCATCTTAAACACTGATATAATAATAATAATCTAATATGTACTTCACAGGGGCGGGAGGCTTAATTAATGTTTATGAAGTGCTTCGAGATGAGATCTGAGGATGAAAGCACTGTGCAAGTGCAAAGTATTATTATTTTTTATTGTAGCTTACAGCTATATAATTGATGAAATCTTCCAAGCCTAATCCCACACAGACTCACTTCTGTACTATAAACCCTGATTATCTTCATGCACAAACAGCTGATACTTACCTTGGCCTGATGACATTAATTGCATCAGTGGTCTCTTCTTGTAACTATTTCTATAGCCCAGTTGCCGACCTTCTCCTCCATTATTTTATTTCGCTTTAAACTGAAATTATTTGCTTCAGTCACCAATGAATACCAGAAAAGAGCGGTTTTGGTATTAAATCACATTTTTATCTGGCAGCTAACAAGGTGGCCGTGTTTAACCATTAGACTTACTTGAGCCCATATAAATGATTTAAGCTTTCCCAAAATCTATAGGGCTCTGCCATCACAAACCAGTGGAGAGTCAAGGCACCTTCACTTTTACCATCGTGTCTGTGTGCAATACAGAGGCAGTGGCTGCACCTTAGCTGGATAAGAGAGGATAAATACAGTGCACAAGGCAAAAAAGTCCCTGCAAAGTTCCTGAGACCTAAGCAACAGAGAAAGGTGAGTTAAGAGGCAAGACCATTAACTGTAGGACACAATGGAGAGCAGTACAGCAACCCCTGGACTTAAATCAGCTAAACAAAGTCCAGAACTGAGCCTTGTCCCCTGTATGAATGCATCAGCCTGCTCAGAAATAGTGTGGGAGTCTCTAATACAGATCTCATAGGCAGGCCATGCAAACACCTTGAGTGGGGATACTTAAGAAGGGCTTTTCCAAGGGAAATGGAGATACGGAGAAAGACAGACAATGACAGACTAATCAAGGCTGTGAATGGAAGGCAAACTTGAAGGCGGAGGATGGTAGAATAAAAACCCTTCTTGACCTTTTATCCAGTTTGCTTGGACATGGAAGAGCTTTCAGAGGGATTTATCTTAAGCCAGTAGCAAACACAGCCTTTGAGGAAACCCCCCAGTGGTAAGCTGAGCTCCTGACCTGTGCCTGGTGGTTTTGCTGACTTATGGGTTCCATTTGTTCTGTGTGAGCCTAGTGCTGTACAGTGATGTTATGGCAGTTACAGAGCGGAGCATTTTAATGGGAGACACTACCAGGCATGCTAACGTCGGCTAAGCATTTCCTTCCAGCAGGAAGGAAGAGGAGAGGCTGCTATTAAAACACCAAAGCCTTTCTATGCCAGCACAGCTGGAAGAGAAGTCAGATTTTGCAGTGTAAATGAGACATACTCAATTCTTCCCAGGTGTGACAATGAAGTCTCATGATGGGTATTGGTCCTCCTGGGTTGGCCTTGTATCAACGTGCCTACAGTAGGACTTCACCAGGGGTGAGAGTAGACAAGCCCAGACAGAAAAGCTCAGGGTTCACTGAGCTGCCATCAGACAGCTGGCACATCCGGGTTAGCTCTGCTAAAGGTGTTGCCATCTTTCTACGCTACCACTCACCAGTGGCCACCAGCACCAGACAACAGTGTAGACAAAGCCATATATAACACTGCAGTCCTCTGTCTTCTAAGCATAAGAGGAGCAGTGAATTAAAGAGAGCATGACAAAATCCCCTGCGTGTCCCGTTTGTTCAGAGATCCTGAAACAAAGCCCAAGTGCTAACAGCACCCCTATTCCGAGTGAGCGTAAGTTTCTTTAAGGGTCACAAGAATATATACATCACCTTCCCCCTACCATTTCAGTGTGTGAGGAAAAAGTTGTCTCCTCATTGAAAATATATAAACCAACCAGGTTTTGCAATCTTCAGAAGGACAACACTGTGGATTTTTACAGCCAAATACAGGTAATCACAGCATTTGAGTTTGCTTTTCTTTTTTTAAAGCTGTCTTCTCTTTTTAATTAGTCTCAGATTTTACCTGGGGTCTTGTCACACCGATTTACAATTCTACTGATGCTCTTTGTTCTCAGTATTTTGGGGGCTCACGGGCACTTGGTTCCAGCTGCCTAAAAGTTGGCTGAAAGGGAGTGAGGAAGGAAAAGGTGGTTCTTTGTAATCTCCAACAGCAAAGAGTCCTCACACCCTAAGAGGCCCTCAAACCTGGCTGAAGGAAACAAAAAGTCAGAGTATATTCAGACTGTCATCCTCAGCACTAACAATGTAAAAAGCGGACGGGGATTTTCTAGGGGGGTTTAATGAGCAATTTATGTCCATGGCAGACAGTTTGGAAATCTCTGTCTTACTCCAACCCTTGTTAAGAAGAACCTGTTAATAAAGATCTGCCCTGAGATCAGGGAAGGTACCAAAAGGTAATGGCTCACAAAGGAATTCTAACTACAGAGACTTTTTTCCCACTTACTGTATAGTCTCACCCTTTTCATAGCACTGATCTCCTGCCAATCTCCTAGATACTCAATTATATCAAAGTTTAAAAGATACAGAAAAAGCTACAAATGGCTGCTACATATCTGCTAGGCAGAAAACTGAGAGCTTAAAGAACTAAAAATAAACAAATATATATAAATAAATATAAAGAACTACTAAATTTCTTTCCATTCTACATGTCCTCTCAGAAAACAGGATTTAAACTGAGTGGCATCCAAAGTCCCTTTGATCCACAGGCACTAGGAAATGAAATACAATCTTTATTTTATAATTGTGTCTGTCATGGCACCATTTTGTACGCTCTACCTCTTCTTGTTTTCTTGTCTTGCTCTTCTTCAGAGGAGTTGGTGAATGTTTGCATTCCCTATATCCTCTGCTGCTTTTCAAAGTCATTTCAACTCTATTATCCCCAAATTAAACTGTCACAGAGAAATGCCCTATAAATGGTGGCCTTCCAGTACTTAAACACAAAACCAGAAGTTAAACGTTAGAAGAATGCAGCAATGGATGGAGATTTGGACTACGTACCTCATACTCTGCGTGAGCTATCCCTACCTTTGCTTCCCCTGCAGACGAGGACATGTTTCCTTCCAGAAGGACGTGAGCAGACCTGAGGTTAGAGGCTGGAGTAGCCGAGGCCTTGCAAGCTGGACAGCTGTAGGGAAGTGTCACAGTTAACAGCCAAAAGCAAACTTCTGTCTTGCCCCCAGAGAGAGGAAACCTGTCTGCAGTTTGACCTGATGTCTCAGATCCAGAGCAGTCCCCTAGAAAACGGCAGGTAGTGTTCCACGCACAGATGCAGAATCCTTGCTGTTCTTGCACAGCTTCATTTGGTACCTTCTGCCGGTGTTTGGTTAATCAGTTGCAGCCACAGAAACAAACAGCTTTTTGTGTTGATGGAGAGCTAAAATCCTCTGTCAGGTTTCCTTCTTCCATTCTCAGTATGAATCTTTGCTTTCTGTTTTATTTATACAGGGAACTCCCCTTGGCATCGAAAGGGCTGTCGTGCCAGCAGCTCCAGTGAAAGCAATCCATACAGCAGTTGCAGAAGAAGCAGCTGGGCCTGGATGAGTATTAATCATTAATTGTAATCTTAAAATGAACATGGGAGCTGTCAGGCTGCTGCAGAATGCTGTGCCAAGCTTTTTGCTCCCTGACAATGAAGCTGTGGAACTCTTCCCTTCACAATTTAGTCTGTGGGCTGATTGTTGCCCGTAAGGAAGATAATAAATTGGTCTTGATCCAGGTTTTCTTTTTTCTTTTCTTTTCTTTTCTTTTCTTTTCTTTTCTTTTCTTTTCTTTTCTTTTCTTTTCTTTTGTTTTCTTTTCTTTTCTTTTCTTT
>Ga0181612_134940_pt1 | contig 15313 bp, 10 predicted proteins | sample HoacroProtozoa21_FD_119630 | JGI IMG/M metagenome (GOLD analysis project Ga0181612, IMG submission 119630) | Hoatzin crop microbial communities from Cojedes, Venezuel. Combined Assembly of Gp0051906, Gp0051904, Gp0051908 | reverse complement strand
CTGGCCCAGGGAGCCGCCGCGCCGCGCTGGGAGCTGCTGTGGAGCTGAGAGCAAGAAGCAATCGCTGCTGCCGAAGATCAGAGCTCAGCGGAGAAGGGACTGAGTGCGAGCCCAGCGTGAGAGGCTGGTGACCATAAATTAACCAGCACTTGGTCACTAATTACCTTCTACCTGCACATTCACTGCCCAGCTGTCTCCAATCTTCCTGTGCTTCCTATATCTGCTTTCTGGCTCCAGCTCTCTGGCCCCATTTCCACTCCCATCTCAGAAGGCTTCCTCTTCCTGCAGCTTTTAATGACTTGACATCCCTTCTTTTTGTAAAGCCAATATTTCTTCTCTGAGCCAAGAACCAGCTGGAGATGTTTGCTTTTAGCAGGGAAGAAAAATAACAACCAACCCCCGGCAACCCGCAACACTCTTTCCCATTATCCTTCCCCTGGGCATTAGAGTAGAGGTGCTAAATAAATGAAGTAATGCAATATTAAGACTCCCTCTGTCATAAGCAGTATCCACTCGCTCCTGATAAATTGCTCGCAGTCAGATGCTGGCTTGCTGCTAAAAGGACTTCTGAGCCGAGGGCTGGCAGCAGAGGCCCCGCTCGCTCGCTTCTCTTTTGCGCTGGGTAATTTCATCAGCCTGTGACCCCGCTGCCGCTGGTGTGGGCTCCTGGGCCCCCCCGTACTGTGGATGGGGAAAGCTTCTGTGTCCTCCCAAGCCCACGTTGCGTCTTGCTGGGGTCCAGGTGTCCGACAGGGCTTGTGCTGCTTCCGCAGAAGGAGCCGCTCCGGGAGCTTTTTGTTTGCCAAAGAGCAGGGGCACAACACGGGCACCGTCGGCCCCAAGTTACCGCTGACTCAGCGAATCAAGGGCCCAGCTCCAGCTTTTCAGGGAAAGCTGAAGCAGACAGTCAGCAAGATTTCCTCTGAAGAAGGATGTAAAAAAGTTAACTTTTTGACAAGTTTATGGACTTTTGGCACTGAAATTACTGCTTTTTTAAGCGGAGACATGTTCACGCGCAGAAGGGATTTGGCAGCACAACCCCGTGCCCCTCGTTCGTGTGGACCGAGGGCAGCCGCGCTGGCATGCGGCTCCGCAGCTCCCTGCGATGCAAACTTTGGCAAAAGCCATTTGCTAACGCTGCATCGCCGCTCTGGCCTCCTGCTGCAATATCGTCTCCTGCCATTACGTGCTGCAAACCCTGGAAGAAGTTCAAAAGCAGAGGCAGAGTCCCGCTTGCAGCATGCCCCTTCAGCGCCGTTTGCTGGCCCATGGCGAGCTCCTCCTGAGCAATCCCCTGCCCCGGGTCCAGCAAGGCTGGCGACGAGGCTTTCAGCAGACAGTGCCTCTGCCCGGTGTTTTTTCTGGTTCAGCTCCCCTTGGCTTCGACAGGGACAAAGCTCATCGGGGTCTGGCAGTTTGCTGTCGCAGAGCCGTCACGCACTGCTGACACATTTGAGCAGAGGAAAGCCGTGCTCAGCCAACACCTCCCCCCATTCCCACCCCAGTCCTCCCTCCATCTGAAGCCAAAACGCATTTGTGCTTCTCCATGAGGACAGTTATTTCTTCTTGCTTCAGAGCACAGAAAGCCTTGCAGAGCAGCCCACAGCTCCCGGCACCCTGGGGCTGGCGATAAAAAACCCATAATACAGCATTCAGGTGTTCAGGTGAAATGTTGCTCTCTTTATTTGTACTTTAAAAAAGAATGATCTGGGTAACGACAGCCCTACTGCTCTCGCTCAGGCTTGGCACGAATTTACAAACTCTCTCGGTGCTCCAAGTTGAGGAGAGGAGCTCTGAGCTCTCTGAACATGTCCTTAACGGCTCAACGCTTCCCCGAGTCCGCTGGTTTGTAGCCTCGGAGCTGGGTTTGGCCTTGACTCACGTAACACAACTGACCATCACTCGAGAGCGCTCACTGAATAGAGAGGAAAGGGCAACGCTTGAGAAACTTCACATCTACACGTAAACCCAGCCTGTAAGCGGGCAGCAACAAGCTGGGTTTGCTGTTGCAGTTTTGGGGATGCTTTCAATGAGTTACAACACCAGCATTTAAAGAAATTAGCTCTGAGCCTCATGGCTTGCACTAGCTGCAGGTTTTGTTTCTGCAGCAGGTGCTTTGGGGAGGGAGATTGAAGACGGGCTCCAAGGTAGCTCCCTCGCCCGCGCCGGCTACCGCCCGTGGGATGGATGGAGTCGTTACATCCTACATACACCCTGTGCCAACGCGGGGTGACAGACCAGCATTTCACAGCACAGCCACAGCTTCTGCTCCGAGGCTGCTCGAAGGCAGGAAAACAGGCAGTGAAGTCGCTCCACGTCCCCCCGGGGAAACGCGGGTCTGGGGTGAGCAGAGCCACCGGCCACCCGGCTCACGGTCGATGCTGCAGCCCCCCGAGCAGGCAGCTGCCTTCTCCTGGCAGAGCCCTGTCTCCGCACGGTGAGCCCCGTCCTCCCTGCCTGCCAAGCACGCAGCCGTCGCAGGTGAAGGAAATGGATGCTGAATTTCTTAACTGGCACTTAAAAAAAGGTCACATCAAAATTGAAAGATCAATTTGTTCCTCGGCGTCACCATCAGTTATGCATGAAGGCGCAGACTGCCGGCACTCAAGTACTCATCATCTGGGGCATCTCCTCACACTGGAACAGGCAATTTAAACAGAAAAATGAACTTTTACTGAACTTGTTTTGTCAGTCTAACACTGCAGGAAGAGAGGCGTCTCCGCGAAGCCCCTTTGCCCTGCCTGCAGCCCACCTCCAACACCCCAAAGGGAGCAGGGTGCTGCTCACACATTAAATCTCTTTGTCAGCATCCCCAGAGGAGTTTCTCTGGGCGCTTCCCCGCCGAGCGCCAGCAGCGTGGTTAGCCGGTAGCTGGGGGAGCTCGGCCGCTCCAAGCTCGCAGCCAGCAAAGGCAGGAATTGCAGGGGAGGCTGAGTACGCAGGGCAGTGCCGGGCTCTCTGGGCAGCTTTTATTTAAAAGGCAGCTGTACAAATTAAACGCCCCTCAAGGGAGAAGTACTTTGCACAGCAACTCAGAAACTCTTATCCATTAAGACATTTTGTTTTCCGATGTTACCAGCACCACGTTTACCCGCAGACGAGGCCGAAGCACCGACCTCCCTCTTCTCATCCCGGCACACCCTTACCTGGAGGCCGATCCAGCGACGCGGGGGCTCAGGCAGGGACGGATCTACTGAGCCGGCCGCAATGGTCCCCTCCTGGCCGGGCGCAGGAGGGAAGGCGGCCGTTGCGCATCTCGCATGGCTGCATCCAGTCCCGTAAGCGTTTGGCGGAGGCAGCACCACGGACTGGTGTCGAACTGCAGCCGTTTTCCCACCTGGATGGCCTTGGAAACTCTTCTAACGGACACAAAGCTCCCCTTCTCCCACGGATGTTTCCAATCACTTGCTGCTATGCATCAAGGAAGACAGCGAACTCAACCAGTTAGAAACACAAAGGCTTCTACACATTAAAAGCACCATGGTAAAAAGAAAGTCACCCAGCACAGACACTCCAAAAAATGGCAGAACTTTTAATTTTCCTCAGTACAGATATTCTTTACAGCAGAAGGTTTTCTTAAAAAACTATATACACACACATATAGTATTGTGTATTTCAGTATATGCTCCTACGGTCTCTAGAAAAGGAGAAAGATCAATGTAAAAGAAATCCTCACGGCCCCTTCCCGCGGCCCAAGCTCTTTCCTAGGAAGATCGCCACTCCCCGGGGTCGGGACAAGGCGCTTGCTACAACCGCTTCGGCGCAGTTTTGGTGTTGCTTACACAATAGGTTCATGTCTCTACCGTGTGCCTCTCTAGCACAGACAAATTTTGAATAATTCCTTCAATGGCGAGACTGATGCTACATGTAAGATCAAGTCAGTCACGGGCACAGCAGTTTCAAGATGTAAAATTGCTTTAAACACAATTTTGCAGGATAAACAGAGCACACATTTTATTACGAGACATGATGAGTCAGCTCCACAAGTCCTCGATACCTCACCACAATAACACTTAGGGGGAAAAAAAATGAGATCTAAGTTAGAGTCACTCAACTGTTTCCTAATAAATTCTTACAGCTGACAAAGAGGTTTTTTCTTTTTTTTTCTGCAAGCAGTTTTAAGAGAGTTAAAGAGCTATCTGGGGAATGAATTAGTGTTTCAAAACCAAGTTACAAATCTATAAAACAGATTAGTATACTTCACATAAGGCCACAAACACTGCAAACTGTCAGTGTGACTATTTAGGATCATTAAACTTAATCTTTTAATTAGCATAAGCTTTATACCTCCATTACTTATTTTCAATTCCAGGAGCAGAGGAAGAAGCTTCCCAAGCCTCACGGGAGATGCGGCTGTCGGGGGGCAGAGGATCGGGGTACCGCTGGCAGGGGCACCTCTTGCTAATTGAACATCCAGGTATTGGTCTTGCCTAATCCAATTCCATTTGAGTCTATTGAGTGAGCAACAACCAAATGGTTCTGAGACAGTAAAAAGGCATGCACAGCCAAATCCACTTAGCAGAGCTAAGAACACAGATCTATTGTGCTACTGGCTTCACCCAGCCTGCAACTTCCAACACGCTTTAGCAAAACAAATTGTTACTCCCTGGTGGTTTTGCTTTCAAAGCCAACAGTGCAAAGGAGCCTTCGTATTTCGAGTCGCGTCAAAAACGGTGCACGTGAGTAGTCAGTTTTGAAACAGACCTGCAGCATTGCTGGGTTGGGGTTCTTTTTTTTTTTTTTTTTGGGTAAATAGCTTCTGAAGAGAAGTTACAGGCACTGCTTACCTTGACAATTCGGACCATTGCTTTCAGTTCAAGTTTTAAAGTGCAAAACTTCATAGAGTCTTTGGGTAAAAAAAGCGTCAATTCCCATATGAAGCCGGCAAAGAAACAGCCAGAACATGTACGGGTGATTGACAACTGTGAGAGTATCACAGACATTCACAACAAAAGCAAGATCTCTGCTACCTCTTTAACACCGTCAGCAGCTGCTGCAAATCTCCTCCCCTCCGCCTAGGCAGGGGACCTGTTGTCCAAGAAACAGTGGATTAGTAACAGTTGTGCTTGCAATTGCATTTGCATCTGCAGACCTTTGTCTAGAAAAGTATATACAGAGAGACTTTGGTGTTGCATAGTCTTTTTTCAGAGAGGAACAGGCACTGCTGAAGGTTCTTCTGTGGTATATTGCCACCTAATACTGTAGATGCTCTACACGCCTTCCAATAATGTATGTAAACTGTAACGGCTATGAATAAATATGTTCAAGAGCATCTCGTGGTTTAGATAAAGGAAAGGTACAAAAATCTGCATTAGATTTCTACAGCTTTGGTCTAAACTGTGCTGTAACATCATCTGACTTGGTGAAGAGCCCTCAGAAACGTCCCCGCGTACAGCACGCGGAACAGCATGATTCAGTCCATAGATTTTTAGTGGTTATTCTCTTGTCAGCTCTTCGATGCATTTGACCTCAAAACATGAACAGATCATCTTTCTCGCCTGTGTTGGAATCTATTTTGTTCCAGTCTACAGGTGAGAGCGTTTCTGCACTCTGGATGTCTTGAGCAGTCAGTCCCGTGTCGAGGACATGCGGGTTTGTTCTCGACTGAGCCAGTCTAAGAGGGGAGAAAAACAGAAAGTAAGAACACAAATCCGCGCAGTTTATAGCCTGGATGCTTGATGCATCCGTAATGCCCAACCCCAGCTGCAGCTCCACATTTCAAAATCCTCCAATGGAATGAAATAATTCAGTCAGGGGAGAGCTGGCACGTCACATCTGCAGCGCTCTCCCGTTTGTTGCAGCTTTGCTGCCGGTTTGTCCTAACATTTCCCCTACAGGCACCAGGGAATGTGCAGTCTGGACACCCCCTGTGTTAACGGTCTGGCAGAGCGGTGCTGTTTTCCTCCCCTGAGTTATTGCTGGTGGGTGCCCCGCTAGCTGGGATCTTCTCTCAGCGTAAAGGCTCTGCTGACCGAAGGAGCAGCCTCATTGCAACGGCTCCATTTTCACCGTGGTGTGTCCAGACACGCGGCGGGGGCCGCAGCTCGCTGCTCGCCGCACTGCCGGGGCCAAGCATTTCACTCTTTGGGTTAAGACCCAGCAGGACTCAGATGATGTTTAATAGCCCGCAGGATCAGCTTTAAGGCGTCAGCATCTCAGCCCATCCTAGATGTTTCACAAAACCTAACAATCTCCAGTTTGTTGTTATTAAATACCTCGGTGAAAATGTTAACACTGCAGCATCAATTCTCCCAGGGCCAAAAGGTTAACTCAGATATTTCGTGCTTCATCCAGAGAAGCCATGGTGCCGAATAAGCCTCAGATTAAACTAGCCACACGCACGTTTTTTACTAAAAAAGAAAAATGACCAGCGATGATGTTGCAGCGGGAACGCTTTCAGAAGCGTCTGCCTCGGAGGATGAGCAGTCCAAACACTGAGTCACCAGAAGGCCAAGGGTGATGTGACAGCTCGGCATCCAGCAATGCAAAACAAAAAACCGCAACCAACAACATCTGCTTAATTAAGTAGGGCAAGGCACAGAGGCGAGGAAAATGGACGACATTAAGACGTAAATTCAAGCAGCCTCTTTATCGAACACAGCTTGGGACAGGGCTACGGTGGAAGTGGAAGCTGTAAATCGTTCCTGGGAGCCAAACAAGGCACGAGGGTCTGTTTCCTTAGGGCTGAGCACGCAGCTTTTTGTGCTGCTGCAAACCCCAGAGGCGAGCGGCTCTCGGGGAGGTGACGGCGCTGGGCTCAGCCCTGCTGCTGCCCGACTGCCTCCGTCAGCACCTCCCAGCCGGAGGAGGAGGGCTGGCAGGTCTCTGCTGCCCACAGCAGCTGCACCCAAGGCAGCTCTTGGCCCAAACCAGGGCCTTGGCAGCTCACGCTGCCTGAACAGCGGCCGGGTGGCTACATGCATCCATCTGGAGGATGGGACCCGCCAACACTAAAGCATCCCCATCACCCCGCGGGGATCTGCCTGCACGAGGACAGACGGGAAAACTCACCTGAAAGAAAGCGGATTTGTTTAACGTTGCTGGATTGCTCGGCGTGCATGTGCAGGGAAGCTCTTAATTTGGATTGGAGAGCGAGCTAAGCCACACAAAGTTACGGGCACGAACTCTGAATGTGCTCAGGTGCAGGAATTCAAAATTGGTGCATCAGAGTCACCCTGATGCAACCGCGCTGCAACAGGGACCGGTGGAGCAGGGAGCCTGCCCTCAGCAGCTGCTGTTGGTTTGGGACAGATGGGAACAAGGTCCCAGGGTTAGTCCAAACCTCACGGAGGGGCGAGGAAGGGTAACGTCCCCCGTGCCAGAAGCTGGGACCAGCGTTACCGCAGATAGCGCAGGGGCTGGAAACAGGCAGCCTCAAACCGCCCCGACAAGCGGGAGCGGACACGCCAACCGCTTGGGGAATTAAATTCCCTATCACATACAGTCTCTCTCCACCCTTAAAAGGTTGTCAAAATATTTGGCTTATCAGCCAGCCTCAAAGCCTATCTTTCAATTAACAGCTGAGGCACTGATGGGGCAGCTGCCTAGGTCAGATCACAGCGGCTGATTAGATTAGAAGCATTATTAAGCTCCAGTCACTAGTCAAGTCTCCGGGGCTGGTCCCTGGTGGTGTGAACTTGTAAAGGGACTTATTAGAATTACCTTGAAAATGCCTCGTCGAGACCATCATCCATTTCCTTTGTTAAAGAGACAAAAAGAGAGAGAAGTAGTTGCTAAGAGAATGCACAAAAGTATTTAGAGATCCAGCTCTGTGCTTGAGCACAGCAGACAAAAAATATATATATATATATATTGACTTCCGAGTGCCTAAAGCAACACTCCTCTCGGCACTCCACCTCCTCGGGCAGGTTTTATCTCACTCCCGGCACAAGCCCCAGGGTAAGAGGAGTAACTCTGGGTGGTCCAGGCTTCCTCAGAGCGATCCTAGGGCTCGGGTTGGGGATGCCGCACTCCCCTCGCAGCGCAGGGACGGGGCAGGGGCTTGGCCCCTTCCCACGGTCTCCAAACCAGGCTAATTCTGCCCCACTGCCTGTACTGGCTGGATCTGGCCCATCAGCTGGACCGCGTCCCCCTCCCGGGTTAACCACAGCCCTCGGCTCTTGCAGCTCCTGCCAGGAGACTGGCACACGCTGAGGGTTCCTCCTAAGAGGAGGGACCCGGACAGAGCTCGGCAAGGTGCTCCAGGGATCCCTCGGGGCTCTTCTGCATCAGGAACCTGGAAAGCAACTCTGCGGCAGCACAGAGGGAACCTGCGCTGCTCGGAAGCAACGCTGGGATCCTTTATCTCTGATCTGCTCCTAAGGTTTCCCAGGGAAAGCACTGGAGCTGCTTGGGAGAGAAAGGTTTCCTGTGCAGGGAGATGGGCTCTGTGCGAGGGCTTTGCTATGGACAGACTTGACTGTTCCCAAAATTGTGTGATGCACTTACGGACTTAATGTAATATGTAAAGTATGAAAACTCTGCAAGAAGGGAGGGATCAGAGACTGCTGGTAAGCCTCCAGGATTTGATGTGACTTAGAGCTGATCTTCAGGTTTAACCTGAAAAGCCTCAGGCTCAGACCCAGCAGGCTCAAGAAACAGGCTCCAGTCAAAGGCCTTTACCATTCCTTTCTCCAAAGTTCAGCACATGGTGTGTTTCCAGAGAGCGCACGCGGCGGGGATGAGGTCCCAGCTCAAGTGGGGCTTCAAAGATCAGCCCCAGCCCGGCTGGCGATGGAGCACTTGGGCATGGAGGAGGCTCCCCGATGGCTGCACACCCGGATGCATGCTCTGGGTCTACTTTTCTATTAGTGGTCCGTGACACAATTAAGCCAGATGACTGAGGACATTTTGGAGCAGCCACCCATGCTCACACAAGCCAGATACAGCCGCCAACAAGAAGGAGGGAAAAGTAAGAATAATAACGAACATCAATATAACCTGGTTTTAGTGAACAGTAAACAAAAGCCATCAACATAATGATTTTTTCCCCTGAACAGAGCAGCTAGGTGGTCTCTCAATTAAGTGACAAACCACTGAGAAATGCTGCTCGAGAATAAGTAATATTCAATTATCTGACAGTGGCATTTCTCAGAATGCCTCGCAATCTCGTTCATTTATTTACAGAGCCTAAAAAGGCCAGCAGGCACTCAAACACTAATCGATCTTTTCAAGTAGGACACCGAAACCCAGCTTGCTTGGGCATCTCCGAAACCCTGCCTGAACGGCTCGGCCGCCCCAGAGCTCCCGGGGGGTTTTACCCAAGAAAAAGCCCCAAGACGAGACCCAGAGCACACGAAACGGAGGTGGCATCACTCCCTGCCCCGGCTCAGCAGGCGCCGCTGTGCCCCGGGCACACACTTACCCACACCACGTTGTTATTCACAGAGGAGCTGGGCCCAAACACGCTGTTATCTAAGTGCGGGGAGTCTGCGCTGCTGGTCAGGGGCGATTTGGCAGGATCTTCTAAATCCAGCAAGTTCCCCGTGGCTGCTGCTGTGAGCAGAGCAGAGAATGAATGAGGCAGGGGAGGGGAAAACAGAGATGACGCCAAACCGAGCCTTTTTGTCGTCATCCCTTCCCCTCAAGAGGGGGCTTCAAAGGGTTGCACTGAATTCCTTCAGGATGGCCCCAAATTTTAGCGTGGAGGAGCTGCATTCACCCCAGCTGGGGATGTGGTTTCAGCCCAAATAATTTGTGATGCTCAGATCAGGCACCTGAGAGGCCCTCGACAGGGACGCAGGGGCGGATCGGTCGGCTTGTCCCTCCAGCAGCCATCGGGAAGGCTCCTGGGCACCCGCTGACCTTCCGCTTGAGTCAGGTTCAGCCCCAGGCTGAGACATCCCAGCCCCAGGACATCCCAGCCCCAGGACATCCCAGCCTAGGGTGGGAACAGACCCTGAGTGATATCCTCAGCTCAGCCCACGGCATCGATTCAGCCTCTCACGAAGAAGGATCATTATTTTACAGGGCTGAGGGCAAATTGTGCACCGGGTGAAGAGCGGTTTGCAGCCTGGGGGCTGCCGGTACACTGTGGGCTGCGTAGTTTCAGGGGAGCCTCAGATCCCCCCATCGCTCCGCAGTAAGGGTGAGGCAGACGTGCCCCAGCTGCGGAACATCCCCCAAACAGACACCAGAGCCCATTCCCACACCCGAGGAAGCCCCTGGCCTCATTTATCCTGATGTGCCACCGCTTGTGACAGATTCCTCCAGTCCTGGGCCTTCACATGAAGAAACGCGACATGCCAGCCTGGAAAGAAGCCCAGTTTAATGCTCTTTTCCTCTGTGCCAAATCCTCTTATCTCCGTGGCCAGCATGGAAGAGAGATTAGCCTTTTGTCCCACTTCTCCCCGGCTACGCGCCTTGCGTTTCAGAGGCAGTAGAGGACCCACACCCAGGCACTGAATTATGAGGGGTTTTACTGTTTAATTATTTTATTTTCACATGCCTTTCACTCCTTACGGGAGCTGGAGACAGAGCAGCACCTGGATGTCCATCTCCTCCAGCCGATGGGATAGCGAGTCTTTTGGGTCCAGACAAACCCAAAATCAAACTCAGAAGGTGTGGGTCCACGCTAAGCTCATGAGGACATTACGGCCAATCTGCCTCGGGCAGAAGTAAACAGATTTGGGGTGGCAGCAGCTGGGTACGAGGGGCTGCAGGAGATAAATTTAAGGGGGAGATGGAAGGACCCCGCAGGCGGCCACCACATTGCAAGTGCTCTGCCAAGGGCAACATCTCTGCTACAGCAAAAGTGCTTGCTCCTTGCTGGTCTTCAACGCCCTCCCAGGAGCCTGCCCTGGTCAGGGAAAACCCCGCAGGCCTCACGTTCCCCATCCCCAAGCCCAAAGCCAAGCTCTGCTGTTGGTGACTTACGTGTGTCGGGATGGGCAGGGGCTTCCGAGCTGGGGCTGCTCGTCGCTGCTCCTTCCAAGATGGACCTTTCCCGCTTCTCCCTCTCTGCAAAAGAAGCAGACCCTGTGACTGCCGGTGGAGCTCTCTGCTGCATGCCTTTAGGGCGAGGGATGGGGGGACGGCTAGGACGGGCCATCAGGTCTCCTCCACCCACAGCAGCCCAGGCTCCGGGTGTGTTTTACAATCTTGTGGAAGGTGAAAGCAAAAATCCCGGCAGCAGCAGGGCTGAGGTACCACAGACGAGCACTGGGTCCTCCACACCCCGGCTGCAAGACTGGAGCATGGCCAAAACTCGGCTGGATTTACAAGGCTGTCGAGAGAAACCTGGAAGATGCCTTAAATCACACCAGAGGTTGGACCAAACTTAGCAGCAGCCTGGAAATTTGGAGGGCAAGGGGAAAAGGCAGTTGAAAGCTGGGAAAAAACCAAAGTTATCCCTTGAACTTTGGGTGAAGAGTGAGAAGAAGAAAATAAACCTCACCTTCCTTAGCTGCTTGCCAGAACTCGAATGCGATTTTGAAGGCCTGGGCTACGGTGAGGGTGACCGCTTGCGCCTGGGAAGACAGCAGTGAGGCAGCACGTTAACCAACGGGTCCTCGTGGAGATTTAAATCATTTGGAGGCTTTGCTTTGCAGATTCATGTTAACCTGGATCCGACCAGTCCTCTGCTCCGCATGCGCCCCGCCTGGCTGGGGAGGGGTAATCAAATATTGATGGAAGCAGAGAGTTGCTCTGCGTAGGACACGCAGCTCGTTGTAGACACGTCTTCAGGTTTAATGGGCAGACGGAGGAGGCAGGGACACGGCCATCACAGGCACCGTGCTGACGGATGGGGAGAGAAGAGCTGCTCCCGACCGCGGGGCACGCACAGCTCCTCCTGCACCACGCACCGAAGCGTGATCTAAGCAAGTGCAAGCACTGCACGGCCCCAGGGTGGTCCCAACAGCTCCCCGAGGGATGCGGCTCCCCGCTCCAGAGCATCACCCACCAGAACGACCGACACCTCGCAGGGAACCGGCGCCTGGACCACGCTGCTGCCGGCCACACCAGTGCCAGGGAGGGATGCGCAGAGCTGTGGTCCACCCCTCCCCGGCACCGCGCACGACCACGGGCACGAGGATGCTCCAAGAGCAACAGAGTGAAACACCACAAATCTGCAGCTCTCTCCACCGGGGAGCAATCTCAGAGGCAGGACCTGAGAGACCCCAGGGTCTTCCCCTGGCTCCCCCCAGCTAAACTGGGGTCTGGCTGGCTTAGACCAACAGCCAGGGCCGCGGCAGGAGCAGGGACACCTTCCCCTTCAGTCCCCCCGTTCCTCCCCAAGCAGAGAGCTCGAGCAGCATTAAAACCTCCACCACCTTAAACAGCCTGAGTCGCCGGAGATGTATAAATAGTGACACAAATGCCACTTTCATTAGGAGAAGGCAGAGCTCACGAGCAGTTTAAGTGCAAGGAGATAACGAGGAACACTCCACAAGGCGGGCGCTGCCGGAGCCACGAGGCCTGAGTTTGTTTTACCAAGTTGCAAACTAAAGAAACCCAGACGTGGGTCCGTAACCCGCAGCCCCCGGTAGCTGGGAGGACAGAGCCCAGGCGTCCCCCAAAAGCCAGGCGCTCCCGCGCGGGAGGGGCAAGGAGACCCAGCAAAGCATCAGTGCTAATTAAGCTTTGCAAAGCAGGAAAGCTCGTTTGAATGTCGGAGCTATTTACATCTTTGATGGAAGTGCAAACGCTTTATGGCAAAAACTTAAATATGGTAATTAAGTATGAAACTCCTCACAGCTGTTTACAATTTAAGCTGTCACATCTGAATCAAGTTTAATAGACCCAGCTACCACTGAGAATTACCCAAGAACTAAAAATACAGACTAATTACACGCCCGTGACTGGTAGCTGCGCATACATTCAGGGACCCTGCCCTGGGGCAGGGACAGTCCCTGCTCTGGGAGCAGGGCATCACCTTACCAGCACTACGTTCTTGCATTTTAAAGACAAGGAAAAAAAATATTTCTAGTTTTTGCCACAAAAGGCCTTGGAGAACTTTATTTGGAGAGAGACACACTGAGCTGATGCACCACTGAGATAATTCTTTTAGCGCTGGAGAGATTTAAATTCAAATTTGCAGAGCGAGGCTTATCTTCGCTGTGCAAGGATGGGAGCGCACACCATGGAGAGGAGAGACAACTTGTAGCTTCCATTATTCTCTCCCGAGAAAAAAAAAAATGAGTTGGGAGAAGCGCAGAATATTAACCGAGCTGCGGTGGCCACGCTCTGGGCTCAGGGATGCTCGTAAGGACCCACGCAGCACCGCGCTGGGATGCAGCGGGGGGAACGGCTCTTGGGAGGTTGTTTGTCTCCCTGCAGATCTGGGATATCCCGCTCCCCGCTCAGGCCCTGCGACAGGCACCAGGGGAAGGATTTCTGGGGGCAGAGGGATCTGACCTGCCCTTCCTCTCCCCTAAAGCCCCTTCCAGCCGTGGGGATGGGCCACAGCCCCAGCTCTGGCTCCACTGGAGAGACCCCCAGAGCTCTCCCTGCCCCATCTGCAGCCGGTGCCCAGTGACCCATTTCTTTCCCTCGCCAGCTCGGCAGCGCTGGGTCCCTGCCCATCCCGATGCACTGAATCAGCAGGAAAAAACCCCACGAGTGGGTTCAAAGCAAGAGCCAGAGACTGTTCTCCGTATGCAGGTCCCTGCTCCGAGCCCCCCCCTCGGCACACAGCGGGGTCTCCGGCAGTGCTCCTGCGGGGAGGACACGGCCCCGTCTGCAACGACGCTGCTAAAAATCGGACAGGGAGCTTCAACGGTGAGAAATGGAAAGCAGCCAGGGCGGCAAGCCCAGAACCGCTGGCTAAATGCCTCCCATCAACGAGGCTGCCTCCAGGCACCTTGCTACCAGCCTCCCCGGAGACCTCCCCGCCTGCCGGGCTCAGACGGGTGCCAGCAGCCCGGGCAAGCGGGTGCTGAGCAGGGAAGAGTCCCAGCAGCCGGGACAGCAGCACAGCAGGGCAGTTTCTGGTGGAAGGGCCAGGTCCTCTCACCGCTGCCCCACACCCTGGGGCAGGAAGGCTTTTACCTGCCAAAGCGATGGGCTGAACCCAGCCCGGAGTCACACTCGCTCAGGGGCGACGGCCAGGCCCTGGGCAGCACGGCCAGGACGAGGTGCCCGACAGCAGCAGGAGGGTGGGTGCTCTCCGACGGCCGTTCACCGGGGCAGGGCCCCCCCTCACTCTAACTACAGGCAGAGCTGTTATCTCACCGGCACAGCCCCTCTCTGCTTCCTCCTCCTACAGCCACATCCCCATTTCTTCCTCTGGACTGACCATTTTCCGTTTGGTACAGAGGAAGGCATGGCACTCCAGGTTCTCATTGAGCTGGTTCTGGGCAATGTAGGCAAACACTTTATCGTGGATCTTGTCTGCCGTGCAGTAGGATATCCTGAAAGACAGAAGGAAACGTCTTGTCCGGGGCACTGCACGCAAGGGAGATCAACCAACCCCTCCTCTGACCTGCCAGCCAGCGCCTTCCCCGGGGCTTCCAGCTCCGGGGCCAAGCAGGGCAGGCAGAAGGAGCGCAGGAGCACTGCCAGGCTTCAGTGCAACTCCAAAGAGGAGTCGTCGATGCCACTGGCTGGAGCGTAAGAGAAACCCGCAGCAACTCCCGCAGCCATGGCGTGAACCACGGCATCACACACAGAGGCCGGAGAGCACAGAAAACGTTCCACCTTGTGGGAAAGGACAGGTTAGAGAAGGTACAGACGCTGCGGTGTGCCAGCCTGGGACTACACCTGACAAACGCTCTGCCTTCAGAAGAGAGACTCCCAAAGATTTTCCTTGGAGGGTAAGCTTGCAAGGAGAGAGAAGGACTTGCCCTCAGCCTATGATTTAATCTTGAGGCTCAAACCAGGGAAAGAAGTTGATGCAGGGGTGCCCAAGAAAAGCTGTTGGAAAGGCTGAAGTTCAGGCTCCAAGATGCGCAGTAGCAGCCGCACGGGATGCTCCGAGACCCCTGAGCTCAGCGGATGTGGGGCCGGAGGCTCAGCCTCCTCGGTGGAGCATCCCCAGGGTGGCCGTGTCTGTCCCAGCCCCCCGGCAGGGCAGGGCTGACTCTGAAATGCAAGCAAGGCTCTGGAAGAGCAGCAGCCTGACCGGGCTGGGGAGCCCAGGCTGCGACCTAGGGCTTGGCTCCCTGCTGCAGGGCAGCAGGTCCCTCAGCATCAGCCACTGCCATCTCCCATCCACGCCAGGAGCTGCAGGACTGAGCGTCTCGTCTGAAGCCAGCGAGCATCGGCCAGGGCAGCCCCAGAGGTTTAGTGCAAGGCGGCAGGTGCTAGCAGCGAGGAAAGCCTTTTGCCTGGGCACGCGACAGATCAAGCAGGTGTTAAGGAAAGAGAAAATCTG
>Ga0181612_122303_pt1 | contig 15313 bp, 7 predicted proteins | sample HoacroProtozoa21_FD_119630 | JGI IMG/M metagenome (GOLD analysis project Ga0181612, IMG submission 119630) | Hoatzin crop microbial communities from Cojedes, Venezuel. Combined Assembly of Gp0051906, Gp0051904, Gp0051908 | reverse complement strand
GTTTCTGCCTCTTTCTTTCCATTCTCCTCCGCACGCCGGCGGGGGGAGGGGCGGCCGCGTGGTGCTTTTGTTGCCGGCGGCAGCCGAAACCAAAACAAACAATTAACATCACTTGGCTCGTCACTCTTTTTTCCCCTCCTTGTGAATTTTTCATCCTTATTTAGCTCCCTGGCTCTTTCAAATACCAAAGATAATGTCATGATTTCCAGTTTGTCAGGACTGATGTTTTGAGCCCGAGCTGGGCAGCTGCTGGTGAGCTGCCATACGAGCCCATGGTGCCTGCACTCCCTAATCTTCTCTCCTTGTTTCTTCTCTTCTGTCTCTCTGTCTGGTTCTCATCTGTCCTCTTCTCTCCAGCCTCTGCCATAGCCCCTGGGAGAGAAGTCATCCATTCTCTGTTACGTATTTGCTACAGCACCTACCGCCATTCTTCACAACTGGGAGATTTCAGATTTGGAGAAAGCAAGTTATGGAAGTCAACATCTCTAAATACTTTCCCTTAAAAATGTCAAGATGCCCTTTCAAAAGGGACTCAGGAGAACAGATTCCATTTTTTGGGGCGATAAGTGAACTCTAGCTAAATTTTTTTTTTCCTTCACCAGACTCTAAATCCAAAAGAAATAAGGGTTTCAATTAAAAAAAAAAACAACACACAAAAACCCTCCCCAAAAACCCAACCCCCAAACAAAAAAAGAATAACAAAGAAGTAATTAATTTCTTGAAAACTATTTTAGTTGTGTATTTCACTGTTCAATCCAATGTGATGTGAAGCAAAGACAAACGCTGTCAGAAACAGCATAAGATTGCTTTGTGATCTTAACCCTCTGTACCCCCCCCCAGCTTGAGAATCTGTGATTTCACCCACTGTGCTTCATTAAACAGATTATGTATTAAAACAGACATGCCTTTTATTACCTGAGAGCCAGAAAACGTCCCCATCGCTGTGCCCTAATGGCAGCCTACACTGATTTCACCATTTCTTTTTCCCCATCAAGTGTGTCCATTTGGTATTGCTCATCCTGGGCTGGGGACAAGGATCCTTATTTCCACCCACGTTTATATAATGCCCAGTGCAGCGTGGTGCTGCTTAGGGTGCCAGGACTACAACACTGAAAAAAAACCCCAACAATCTAAAAGGAAATTTGAGGCCGTAGCCTTTCCTCAACATAGTTGCTTCAGTATAACTCCTGCATTAGGTGATAGCACAGAAATTATTAATTCCCAGTGCTACTGGAGCTAGAGTGAAAACCACCTCACTCCTATGAAAAAATTTCCTTATTTTCTCTCTATTGGGAAGCTCATAAGCTTTCCTTCTATTAAAGGGAGCTGTTGTTTTTGGGAAGGGGAGAAGATGGTAACTTAAAGCATTGAGTATGAACGTGAAGCACATGGCAGCACTGGGATCACTGCAGCCTTCCCATTGTGTGACCATTCACCTGGGTCTTTTCATCCTCTCTTTCCAATTTATTTCCTTACATAATAATGACCCAAAGGAGGGTTGTCTCTTCACAAACACCATTTGGCTGAATTTTGATGAGGGATTTGAATCACTCTGACAAATGGGAGACTTCTGCATGGCTGGTTGTAGAGGTGGGGGTGCTGGGGGAGATGAGAAACCTCGCACAGAGTATGCCTGGCCTGTTCTTTGTCCTGAAGGTCTTTATACCTGAGCAGACACGTGCATGAAGAATTTAGTAGTATTAAGGTTGGATGGTGGAGGGACAGACTACGGGGAATGGTAGCTTTCAGCAAAGGGCAGTTCAGATAATTTCAGTGACTACAAGCAGATATTGTACCTACTTATGGTACCCCCTTCTCCCGTCCCTCGCCTTTTCTATCACTTCTTCCCCTCTCTCTTGGGCTGATGGGGGTAGTTAAGGTATAGTTGTAATGTGTTATTCATGCTTCCCTGGGCTTTTGAAAGAGCTGTGAAAAGCTGTGAGGTAGTTTTAGCTTCTGCTGAAGGTTGATCAAGCCTCAGGAGAACCCATAGTGGCCTGGCAGTGGTGTTTTGAATCTCTTACTGCCTGGTAACACCTTGAGAATCAGAGTGTCTGACTCTATGCTGTGTTGGGGATGTCTCAGGCTACTTGGGACTCCCCCAGTTATAAAATACAGCAAGAAAAATGCTTATCTAAAGTTTAAGGGATTAAAACCACTACTACAGAAGGAATTAGTATTACCTTGTGTCTTTCTATCAACTGAGTCAAATGCATCCTACCTTTGTGCTGGAAATGAAGCTCCTCTGGGAATTCTTATGCAAAACGACATTGCCTTTTTATGACCTTCCAGCGCATGAACCTGTGTGCATTTTCACCAGGCTCTGCACGCTGGATGACTATCAGCATCCTGGGATATGTTTTAAATTAGTGCCCGAGGGGGGAATGGGATTGAATTGTGCACCACATGCCCAATTCAGCTGAACTTCTTTCTGATGCTTTTTATTAAAGTTGTATATCATCGGGAGAGTGTGAAAGTCACATTAGAGAAGGGAAATCATCTCCCCAGCACCCTGGCCTGTCAGGCTATTTTGCATAATAGCTTACGGAAATGAACTGGCCACTTCTAATATTCGGGGACAGGCTGGGAGAGCAAGAGCCTTCTGAGGTTTTTATCACAAAACAGCCTTATGTGGCACATCTGGTCTGTTTTAAGCATCTCTGTGTATTGAGAAGGGAGCAGCAGGGGATGGGGTGGGAATGCTTTATTTGAAATCTTTTGCAATGTTTCTGAGTCAACTGCTTATAATGAGAACAACGGTCTTGGGAAAACTGCAACCAGGAGATGAAACATCTGATCACTTGAGCCACTAACGCAGAAACTTCGGTTGGGTTTTTCTCCTGCTTTGCTTCCCTGCTGTCCTCCCAAGGGGGCATCCATATGAATGCTGCTGTTGAGATGGGCTTTACCTTTGTGGAATAGCTGAAGACTATTTAAATACGAATCAGACCCATTTGCTCCAGCGAAGTTTCATTAAACTTACATCCACATGCAAAATCCAGCTGTCTAAATCGTTGCTGATAATTTAATTGTTCACCTAGTGCCGGGAGTTGCTTGGTAATTTGTTTTACTTTTGATGAGCAGAAAATGGATGCAGGTTACCTCTATGACGCAGAAGACAATGAAGCTCTGGAGATTTGTAGCAGATAAGGCTTGGCCCAAGTTTTTTCAAACTGCAAGACAAAAGGTTCCTATTTGTAGCTTGAATTACACACCTGCCCTGACACACGCTCAGAAAAAGACATTACTTTAGGCACCACCCATATGTTTCTGGACAGTAAATTGAAGAACAAAGCAGTAAAGAGGCAGGTTACTCTGGACTGCAAAGTGTTCCCTGGGACTCAGGGACCCTACTAGATGGAGTCTGTATCCAAGAGAGATGAGCAGGGGCCCTTAGGAGGTCTGTAATGCTGCGAGGAGTTCAGTACAGAGGTCCTGAAACCTGGGCTAACTCCCCAGCCACTGGGCAAACCTTCTGCCCTATATGCAACTATAAAATACAATTTTTCACTCTGTGTCAATGGGCTTGTCAGAAAAGTCTCAGAATTGTTTATTTGGATTGCTTGACTCTTCCCTGAAAGCACAGATTTAATACTGCTAAAAATCAAATAAAATGCAAATTTGTTTTGCATGTAACTAAATAACAAGCAAAGAAAATTTCCCAACCAGACTAAATGCTCTGGATTCTCCTTTAGTGTCCAAAGTTGCTCTGTTCTTGCCAGATGTTGTGTTCTTGCATGACATAGCTTTGTAAACAGATATTTTACATTTGAGATCTTACGGAAAGAAAACAATTAATTAAATGTCAGACCTAATTGGAATCAATACTTAAGGTTTTAGCTGTCAGAATTAATTGCAAAATGATGTATCACTAGTGTGATGGTGAAGTATAAATGGATATCTCAGATTCTTCCTCTAGGGTGTCATTCCTGTTGACATAGTAGCTGGCTTCAATTTTTTCCTTTCCTTCCTGCCTGCTTTTCTGTGTTCTAATTCTCTGGCTTTAAATCCCATGTCAAATGTTTGATAATTTGATTATCAAAATATAGTGGTAAATTAGAAAAACTCAATGCACAAGATATTGTTTATTTATTGGAAGACACAGGAAGTTTTAAAATGGACCCTTGGAAAAGTTTCATGTTATTGTTCTCTTCTGATTCAGCCGATCAGGTGTTTGTTTCGTTTCCAATCCAAGGAGAAAAGGAAAATGTGTCTTTACTTGGTTCTCACAGAATCACCCAGGAGTGTCTACAGTAATTCAGTGCCTAAAATTGCAGCTGGGGGCTCTCCTGGAGGTTTCAGCAGTGCACAAGTAGGTCACATCCTGAGGACCTGTTGATGTCCTGCTGATTTTCTTAAATAATATTTCTCCTTATACCAGTAAAACGTATAATGTGCTAAATGAGTTATGTGTTAACCTGGCCATGAGCACCTCCAGCTATTGTTGCCGAGGGTCACCCACACAGCCCCCATCGTCAGCCTCAAATCACCTACGCTTTCGCAGGCGAGTGATACCCTGGCTTGATAAGCAGCAATACAGTCGTGATCAAGCCGGCTTATGCCATGGTGTAATATACCTAATACCTAAATATACCCATGCACTGAGTGGGGCTGACTCACACAGCACAAAATACTTCCACTAGTAAACACTAATAACCAGGTGCCAAGTGTTAGCGGCTGCCCTTGCTCATGGCGATGTGGACGGCCAGGCTGAGGACCAAGCATGGCTCTGGTCGGTGAGGTGCCCTGATGATGTAGACCCAGAGTGCTGGGTTCAAGTATGAGTAAAGGTAATCTATTGGTGTTAATGTTGTATAGAAATTAACACTTAGACACGTTCTGGTAGTACATTGATACTCACAGTTTCTCTCTGTGATATCCAGGAGCAGTCAAAGGATTATTTCATGGTTGGAATAGTCATTTTATGAGCATAGTAGGGACTCTAGAAAATGTTTTGTCATTTCCTTTCTGGTGAGCTTCTTCCCAGAGAAACAGGCGTACACAGAGCCCTGTTTATGATACCCACATTAATAATCAAACGTGTGTGGAGGTGTAAGGATTGCAAATAAACACATCTTAAAACAAGATCTATCTTCCTTCCCTGAACTGGCAAGCTCCCAAATGAACTCAATTGTAAAATTCCCCCTTGCTGAATTCAGATGTTTTTTAGTGTATGAAAACTGATGACCTCACAAGCCCTCCACATGGAGTGAGGAGAGTGGTAAAACCTTCCAAGTATTTGGTGGTAGTGTGAGCGCTGTTATTAGCAAGATATCGTCAGTGGAAAAGGCACACATCCAACTGATTTTTTTGCATGTGCACTGGCTTTCCTCGTACTGTCTAAAGAACGCTATAAAGGAGTATGAAAAGAAATATTTTTCTGTATCTGTTCTCAATTTTTCTTGCTGAAGTTGACAGCCCTTGCGCATGGCCAGTTGTTCTGTTTTCTGTCTCTACAGTCCTGCTGTTCTCTTGGATTGCTCCATGGGGTTTTTTCTACACAAGTCCCTGTGAAACACAAACAAAACTTGAGGGACGGCAAGCAGTACTCCCTCTAGTATATGTGCTTGCATAAAGTTGTGACCCAGGGCAGCAGCATCTTTTCAGTCAATACAGTAGAAGCACAGAAAAAGCTGGAAGCAAACATTACCAGTCCTGGTCTATCTGCAAGCTGATAGCAATTCTTGTTGTAAATGAAGAGTCACTTTGAGATTGATTCTAAGTTGCAAGACTACACTTTGAAGAAGAGTTCAGCTAAGTACTCTGTGTTGTCTTGTGTTTTTCTAATCTTAAATGTCCTTTTTGTGGTGCACTCTCATCGCTGTTGTGAAGCTCTCTTGGTTATGTGAACTCTGTGGCAAAGGGAAATCTTTAGGTGACCCCTGGGTACTATTGGGAGTGAACAGTGACTGGACCTAATATTAGGTATTTCAACAAGCGTTTTCTTCCTTGAGGTGGATGAAACACTTGTAACTTTTTTTTCCTGTAGAAAAATCACCTTTTGCATTGAAAAAACAGATGTCTAAAATTTCCACTTTTGAACACTGTGAAAAAGGACCCAAATCTGAATACTGTTGGATGAAAACCAAACCAAAATGAAAAATCCCACCCCTCCGTTCTTTTCCCTATCAGTATTAAAAAGAGATTAAAAAAAATCATTCAGAGATAAATTTAAAATAATGTGCTTTCTGAGGAAAAAATAGAATAGATGGAAGACTTTCAGCCTAATTTAGTAACTACCACTCAAGATACAACTTGGAAAGAACTTTCTAAAGCTGGAAAGTAATTCTCATGACATGTGTGACTGGGGAAGCATATGAGTCTCTTTTGTGCTTTGATTAATATTCTCTATTATATTAGGCAGCTTAAAAACTGAAGGAATATTTATCAGTGTTGTTCTGCCATTCCCTTAATACAAACCAATATCTTTCTGTGAAATGAAAAAGTAAATTGGCCAGGGAAGGACTCTGGACTTTTTTTGACCTGTCTGATGCAAAGCAGAATCTGGTAATACTCCTCTGTGCAATCCTATATGTGTCCACACAGTTAAACCTGAGGCAACACACGCCTATGATAAGAGACATATTTCTGTGGGTAAATGTAAAACATTTCTCTATGTTTTATTCCTTTCTGCAAGAGTTGTGAAGTAGGGGGTGGTTTTGTGTAAGCATCTTGGACAAAGCAAATGAAAGGAAGAACAAACAAAGAGAAGGAGATGAAGGAATTCATCAGGGAGTATGCTTGCAGCCTGAGAGAGCTGCTAGCACAGGTCTAAGAGCTGAAATAAGGTTTAGCATGAGAGAAGTCTGTCTCTCAATCGTATCCAAACCCCCCAGGAGACACAAAGGCACAGGAATCTGCACATGGGTCTCTACATCTGGAAGAGAACATGGGGCTGATGAATTATTCATGGATTATCTACTTGCGCTCAGGAATTTCTCTTTTTTCATACTTCAGGAGCACAAAAAAAGGGGAAAAAACTTGTATCACACCTGCCTTTTAACTTAGAAAGGGATTACTTGTAGTGCTGTGGGCAAAGTCATCTGGACGCAATGGCAGGGTTTGGAGGATGGGGTCTCGAAGCCATGGCAGGCTGTACTACGGCAATTTTATTCCATTTTTTAGGCAATCTGAAAGAGGACAGAGAAAATATGTAGGATAAAGACAACTGTCTGGAAATTGAAAAAAATCACAATTTTTCAAATCTTTTGAAATGATGTGCAGCTTCATCAGGTCCATAGATAGCTGAAAAAAGGTTTTGAAAGCTACATTTCCAGGGCTCTCCAGGCATCGCCAGTCCATTTGCTTTAATTTGGGGTTCATTTAATCTTAGTTTTCCACACTGATAAGTGTGAAAAGTCCTCTGAGAAATCAATTCGTTGCTTACTATCCTGGCAACATCTTAATGTAGATGAGAGGGTAAGATTTGTGCTGACTGAGACAGAGTCGTCTGTCAGGGAAGAGGGCAAGGATTTTCTTCCATGTTCCTGCTAAAGTAATCCCCAATGCAATGGGATTTTTGCAAAAGCTCTCTCTACCCTTCCCAGCTGATATCTATGTTCATGGAGCCAAGCTCATGCATGGCAGAGCTGTAGTTTAATCCTCTACAAGGCCATAATGTTTTAACACGTTACTTGGGAACTGAGGGCCAAAAGGTCCTACATGGCCTGATGAAATGGCTCTTCCAGAACCATGTGCTCTAACAATGAGGAATTTCATAATCTAATTTCTGCTTTCCAGTTTGTGGCCAGTTATGTCTCCTGTGTTCTTGTACCAGCTTTGCCTGTCAGCTTAGCAGCCTTTCTCCTTTGCCAATACTTCTCCCCTACTCCCCTCTGTCTTATACCGCATTCATAGAAAGCAATCATGTTACTTAATCTACACAGTGACATATGATTTTCAGTTTTCTACTTCTTCATTATTGGAAAAAATCATGCTTTATCTTCAAAAGGGATGGAGCTCCTCTTCAGCCTAGAAAAGCTTTCTCAAATGAACCAATACTTGTATAAATAAGTTATAGTTTATGGGCTGGCAAAATCAGGCTGCAGATATGCTCATTGTGTTTTTCCAAGGCATATTAATTGTTTACATGGTGAGAAATACCAGCTTTCCCTTTCTCTTCTGTTTTATACAACTTCCCGTCTCATAGAAGGAAGTAATACAGACTATTTTCAGCTGAAACCAGTCACAGTAGGTTAGAATAAACTAATAGGTTAAATGTTCAGTTCTGGCAGGGTCCCATCTCTAGTTAACAGCTAGGAAAAAGTATAGGAATAGATGACTTCCTAGGCCAGAATTTGTACTTTGTGATGATGCTTCCCTTGGATTGCCTACTCACTTGCTGAATCCTTGTAAAACATCACATAGGAAACATTTTCCTTTTTAGCTAAACAATGTACAACACAGGCAGGTTTTTCAAGGTGTCTGTGGCTCATATTACCTCCCCCATACCACTTTTAGTACATGCCTATATTAATGTTGTCATCCCTGAGATAACTCCATGCATAATTGGTAAAAGGTAGATCTGTGAGAGACTGACTTTACATTGCAGACATAATCTAACTGTACAGGTTCAGGCTGGGGCAAGCATATACACCCGTGTTCAAGATATGTTTGTAGGGAAGTGACCTCATCACAAACAGACTTTGGGCAGCATAAGATCTTTTCCAAACATCATAAGTGACGTTTAGTGCCAAGCAGAGGGAAGTTTTGCTGGTTAGTTGGACATTACCTGGCCCGGTGGGTCTCGTTATCTCAGGACAGTCAAGTAGATGATCATAAGAGAAAACAGCAGTGCTTCTTTCTCATGGAGAGGCTACCAAACTGACAGATGTTTCTGGAGGAGCAGTCTGACAGAAGACAGAAGTGCTGGCCATGACCCACCCCATACTAGCCTTATACACTCGATAGGGGAAATCAGCTTCAGGCTGGAGAGTGGCTGGAAGAGTCACACCCATGTTACAGAGCTGCTGTAGAGATCTTGTGGATCCAGTGGGCAGCCAGGGGGGAAGGAGTGCAGCTGTTCACTCTTACTTTGCGGCACAAAACATCCTGGGCTTTTCTAAATTAACTGGCAAAGTCTGATCGGCCTCAGCCGATGACAAAGTGCAGATTGGATTTTCTCAGTGTTTCTGATCGCAGCACAAATCAAAAGCACTGTTCCATACCAATGCTCTCAGTATAAATGACACTTTAAAAGGTCATGGCTGTGGAGTTTGTGTTCATTTCAATTTATCAGTCTTGTAAAATTGTTGCAGTCTTGCCTTCTTCCCACTAGTCATGCTATGGATTTGTTATTCCTTTTATTTTTTGCTTCTTTGTCAATCAGCTCCTAATAAGACATTGAAAAAATCCAAAACAGATGACTGAACAGCCTTTCTTGGTTCTCTTTATACTCTGGATTTTCCATCTTTACTGTATGCTCTGGTTAAGAGAAAAATCCTTGAGCTGGTGCACTGGGACCTGGATTTTTCTAGTACTTATAACAGCTTCCTAATATTTTTGGTAGAGACTAGAGGTCCAGACTAGGAGCAGAAGTAGAGTGATTCCAGGATCAAGACTGAGACTTAGCCTTTATTTATTCTAATATACTGAAGGGCACAGGATAAAATGCCTTGGCTCCTCACACCTGCAGTTGGCACTTGCTTTGCAGGGTCAGTCCTCTCCAGGTGTCAGCTGAAACACCTGGTACTGCTGGAAAAGGAGAACATTCGAGTTCAGGAGGTGCATCATTAATGCACACAAGTTGTTTTGCTGTTGGGAAAGGCAAGGAAAAGACATGGCTTAAGGAAGGATCCATTTATTCTCTGCTCTGGACGTTTTGCTCTCGGCTGAGAGAGAGTTATTGACTTCGCAATGGCTTTTCCTGGCAGGGTGGGCTTGTTGCTTGAGATGCAGGTCCTGTTTTTTCCTGTGAACTTTCCATCTCTGAACCTCCATTCCTGTGAATTGTGCTCTCATTTTCTTCCAGGACCATAACTAGGTCCTGCACAAAGCTCTGCAGGAGGGCTCAGCATCTGTATCTTCCAAGGCCTCTTGAACACAAGGGGTGGGGTAAGGGCTATTGGAGGATGTGTGAGCATCTCAGAAAAACGTGTCTGTGAAGAGAGTGAGTATCTGGACTGCCCTGATCCCTGTGACTCTGGGTCAGTGTAAGCTCACCAGGAGAAGGGGACAGCGATTTCACCCTACCAGTCGCTGTCTTTGGTACCCCACACAAATCTTGTTTGCTGTGGTAGTAAACAAGGGGCTTGAGTCACATCCTAAGATACAGTGCCGGATGCCTAACAAGGTCCCTTTCTACTTCTTAGTCCTTGTGTTTCAAGTGATAACAACAATAAAATGGAGAATTGATATGTTAACAACACAGGGAAAGAGGGCAGCAAGATTACGTTTCAAGGAGATAGAAGTGTGGCTGATGTTTCTCTGCCTGTTGCGTACGTATATTTGTGCCATGCAGTGAAACACGTCGGTCAGCACGAGCCAGTGCAGCTGATCTCAAGCCAAAGACTACATTAAGCTAAGACGTCTTTGCTCTCGGGAACCCTAAATAATGTCAAGATCCCAGATCCCAGGTGAAGTATAAAGGAAGGCCGGAACGACCGCACAGAGAAACCACAATTTCTCCCACGTCAGTTGGGGCTAATCAAAGATTCATCTGTCAGTGGCATTGAGATGAGTTCAGCACAACAAAGGCTTTTGTTCCCAACTGTAAAGCACTGAATTACCAAAGCACCAGTTACAGGAAGTATGAGTATTTTGGCGGATCAGTGCCACAACACCCATGGTTTCTATTTTCAGTTCTAAAGGTAGGGATAATGTGTGGGAAGCCATCCTGTGTGAGCCTTTGACTCCGTGAAGAACTGATGAGGGCCAGGGAGGCAGCACCTGCTATGATTTCTTTACGATGAGAGCTAGGAAGGACCTTTGTAACATCTGAGAGACCACAAGAGTGGGTCAGAATCAGTGTTTGAAGAAAGGATCAGAAGATCTTTGCCCATCTCTTGAATTTCTAAATGCACTGGGCCAAATGATGAACTGGAACAGAACTTCCTCATTATTTTTAGCAGTAAACTAAAGAAAGCATAAAGACAAGAAAATATGGATTTCTTGCCGTAGCAAGCCACATAGAAAGTGTCAAACTCTGGAGCACTGGAAAAGGAAAAGCAAGTTAGCAGCTGCTTTTATGCACACTCTTGGTCAGTCCTGCTTATGCACGCGCAATACTGGGGATATGTACTATTATATTGCCAATGCTTTACCCTCAACCTGAGAAACTACAGATTTATCTGTGTACTTCACCTATTTGTAAAACACTAATTCAACCCTCCTTACTTAGTCCTAGGGAAACATCCATTTACTCTGCCTGGTTGAGTGCTGGAAGAGGTGAAAAGCAGGCTGTGTTTAGAGTTTCGCTGTTTGATTGAGGTTTTTTTTTTCCCAATCCGTTCTCCAGATGATTTGTTTGTGCAGGACTTTCCTGGTGTTTATGTGGAGGTGGAAGACAAAGCCCGTAGTCAATGGCTAGATCTTCAAGAACTGAAGTGACTCCTCTGCTGACTTGTTTTGTTGTTTGCTGTTTGGAGAGGATAAAGCACACTTCAGGGACAGGAATTCATGCTGAGAGAAATCTGCTGCAAAGATTCGGCTCTCAATAGCGTCAAGCTGAGCTGAGCGTGTGAGAGGCTTTTGTCTCCTAATGCAGAGACCTCAAAAAACTCCTCTGTGCACTGGCAAGGGTTTTGTTTTGTGTTTTTTTCCCCATTTATCTTCTTTTTCCTTGCCAGATTTCGTTAGTCGTTGAGGAATCATTGAGGCTTGATTGTCTGGACTGATATGAGCCCCTTCCTGAGAGATTAGGGGGTGTGTTCTCAAGTAGTGGTCTCAGGCCAAAATTTTGGGTGCCACACTGTGATTTGCCCTAATAGTCCAAACTGTGCAGCTATCAGTTAGTGAGAAGATTGTGCCAGGAAGACTGGTTGATAGAAAGATCACTGGTGAGCAGTGATCTCACAGAAATATTTATTTATTTGTCTTTCAGGAGCGAAAGACTTCTTGACAGCAAGACTGAGCTTACCCTTTTTAGGTGGGGAAGAAAGCAGGGTTTGGATTGAAAATATCATGCTGGAGCTAAAGGGGAGGCAACTGGTCTGATTCTCAGTCCTCTCCTAGCCCAGAGTCAGCCTGCACTTATGCAGCCTGTCTGCATGTGCTTTGAAATGGGAGACCAGGGAGTTAAAACTGCAGGGAACTGGAGTAAAGAAAGCGCATTATTCATTTGGCCAAGTGCTTGAGAATGTGGCACTGATCTCAGATGAAAAAAAAAATAAAAAAAAAATGCGTAAGCATGTTGCCAAGAGGAAAATCGATTTGCAGCATGGGTATTTTTAGGACATATTCTCTACATTTTGAACCTTAACGTCTGCTTTAGCAAAGAGGACAGCATCCTGCAAAGCTGAATTGCAGGAAAGCAACACTTCATCTCACTGCCAGACTATTATCGCAGAAGATGTTAAAAAAGAAACCACTGATTCATCTGCAGTGACTGCTAGGAACTCAAGCAAGCCCCACAAATCATGCTGCTGGGCAGACTGCGCTTCCAAAAGCAGCTATTAGAAGTGTCGACAGTTTTCTTGCTTTCTGAGTTGAGAATCGATTGGGAAACGGCAGAGAATATTCAATGCTTTCAGAACTTGCTTTCTGACTAATTTCTTTCTGAATCCAGCTGTCTCCTTGAAGTCTTTCTTTTAAGCCTACAATGTATATTTATTTTTATAATCTGCTTTTCACCTGAAAAGAATAATAATCCCCATTTATTTTAAGCCTGACTGCACATGCCCTGGATTCAGAAATTAATTTCTCCCTGCCCTGAAGGATAGATCCTCAGCTGTTATAAATTGTTTAGCTTCATTGAAGGGTATTGCCCTGTGTCTTTAACCTCTGGAAGCATATCTCGGCTTAGAGGCCATATGAAAATTGATTTTGCTTGTCCTGTCATTATCTTCATTTGGGTAAATGGTGTAACCGATGCCCTGCTGACTCAGTCCTGTGAGTCTCTGACTGCTCCCAGTGACAGAGTAAGCCCCCACCAGCAAAATGATTTGGACTTGGACGTGATGGTTCTTCGCATCGTCCTGGGAAATACTTTGTACCTCAACTATCGGGCTCTGGTCTGGCACCATTTCAATTCTGCCAGGCTCAGACCTCCTAAACTCATACACCCACCCTGAAAAACTCAGGAGCTCAACTTAAAAGTCCTGAGATGATTAAAAAACAGCGCATAGATTGACTTGCAGTTCACCTCTTGGATTTGAAGCCTGGAGGGATGTTCTGATCACAAGTAAAAACTATTTTTAATTTACCAGTTCAGGTTGTTACCTAGACTCTCACCTCCATCAAACTTTGTGCGAGGCGGCAAGAGCCCTTTCCAGGATTTACCTCTGTGTCTGATGGATTTGGAAGAGGACAGGCCCCAGACTGAGGTCTGAGACTGAGCTGCTCCTGCACGTCTACGTAGCAGAGAGCGTACCGAGGTCATTGCCAGGATATTTGCAGACAAGGCTGTAATGAGGGGGTGATATAAGCACTACAAACCTTTGCAATTGGAAACATCTCCTTTGGTGAAGGCAGAACCTCCTCCTTGGCCTACTGCGTAATGAGAGCTCTGAAGGAGGAAGGCCTCTAAAATTGGATTTGAAGGCCATTTAATAGATCAAGATTAAGAGAAATAACATATGTGTAAAGGATATTCTAATATTTAAGGGTTTTTTTGTTTTTTCCTCATCAGGCAGAAGCAAACGTGGAATGGGGCTCAGAGCTCTCAGTGATGCTTCTCTAAATCATGAAATCATAAAAACTGCATTGGGAAGGACTTTGCAAGGTTTTTTGCTCCATTACTCTGGCTGCAGGCAGGATGTCGAACCTGCCATTAAAAATTGCCAAGGATGATGGTTCCATACCCTCTTCTGCCAATTTATTTTAGTGCTTTAACTAGCACATATTCACCCCGGTCTTAAATCACAGTGCTGGTGGCAGTGGACCCTTAGGAAGCACTTGGTGCAGCAGGGGAGAGCACCATGTAGTCTGACATGTTATTGCAAAATATTGCAGTCTGTGTGTGTCAGACACATATAAACTGGCATCTCTGCCTAGAGCGGCCAGCTATGGAGTTAAGGAGCTGGCCTCGTCTGCCCAACATATTGCAGGATAATTTATTAACTTCTAATGGACTCTTTCGTTGCTGTCTGTCTCCTTGTGAAAACCAAGAGGGTATTTCTTTCTCTTCCCCTTCCCCCACCTCCTTTACTCTTTCTGAAATGCTAAAGCATCTGGCTGCCTCCAAGCAAGGACAAACTACAAACACCTGGGTGTTGGGGTTTTTTTCCTCCCCCTCCCTCCTGAGATCTGCAGCTGCGTGACAGACCCTTTCTGGAGGCTGTGAATGGCACCTTCTCCCCAGGGCTGTCATTCAATCAGAAACAGCCCCTGACTCTCGCTGCTTGATTTAAAGAGCCCTTACTCTGCGGCTGACCTGATTACCTCATGATAAAATGATGTGGGGCCATGACACTGAGGCATGATGTCATGGGCCTTGACGTGTCACCAGAAGAAATACAAGCTTCCTGGTGCTGAAACCTTATTACAAGGTGATTTTTGTTCCCCTGTACACCGATTTAAGGGTAGGTAGCACGTTTATACCATTCCTCCCTCCCCACCAAGACCACCACCATCACTAATTCTGCTGGCTGCCTTGATGGTACCCACAGCATTGTACCTACACGGTCTGGGACGTCTGGATGTGCCCGAAATGTAGGTACTAGCCATAGTGTCCTTGATGTGTGCACAGCCCCCTGCTCATCCTGCTGCTCTCAGATGCCTAATTATACTGAAGCCTGAAGTCTCTGGATATCATCCTATACCTTTATCTGAAATGATTTATCATGCCGTCTGATACAATTCTTGTGGATAATTGTTACGAGGCCTTGTTTAACATGCTGTACGCACCCCTGTCCGGTGCAGAAAATGTTCTTGGCAATATGAAAACCAGAGATTTGGAAACCATCCTTAAGAGTCTTTTCCTGCCTTTTGCTGCACACCAGTCTTGCTTTCGGCCCAGAGCAGTCTGCCAGGCCTTTGTCTCCCTGGATGGACTCATCAATGCACGTCATCCTGAATATTGACTTGTGATGGTTTGAAGAGTCTTTTTTTTTTTTTTTTTTTTTAAATTTCCCCCATTGGAAATTTATAAAGCAATTTCCAAAAACCCCCAAACATTGGGGGCACCGGGGAGCTGGCCGTTAGCCCCGGGGGGGGG
>Ga0181612_126914_pt1 | contig 15314 bp, 5 predicted proteins | sample HoacroProtozoa21_FD_119630 | JGI IMG/M metagenome (GOLD analysis project Ga0181612, IMG submission 119630) | Hoatzin crop microbial communities from Cojedes, Venezuel. Combined Assembly of Gp0051906, Gp0051904, Gp0051908 | reverse complement strand
TAATCCTGTGTTAGAAACTAGAATTTGGAATTTGCCTGAAATTAGTTAGTTCAAGACTTGTCAGTGCTTAGAAATCAGTAGTTCTGAAACAAACTCTATTCACGGGCTTTTCGTTTTGTCCTGTATTTAAAATGCAGAAGACCTACAGTCCCTATCTTAAGTCTTTAACTCTACTACCTACAATTGATAGCGACTTTCCTGGAGATTTGTTGTCTTACCTCCATCTCAGTGCTGTGGAGAAGGAGAAGGCTTAGTTGTTGATATATTCCTTAAGGAGAGGAAGAAGGAGAATGTCTCAATGCTGCTAAACATCAGAAAGAGAAATATAACAACCCTAGACTATCTCCAAGTTCAGAAGTAATAGAAATAGTCACTTAACAAAAACAATTGAGCAGGAGGGAAAATGCACACCAGGAGTGCTTTACGTAGATACCTGTTGTTACAGAAAAACTAGAGATTTATACATCTCCTGGGGAAATCCATAACTGAATCAATAGACAATTAATGGAAACAAAAGCAAGTGAAAATCTCGGTAACTACCTTGAGTAAATGAGGGCCCAGTAAGTCTCCAAAGGCAAAAGAAAACAGTCAACAGGTGACAATATCTCACTCTGCCAAAACGTTATCGTGGCATCATAAAGAAGAGTAATTTCAGACTAAAGAAACGCAGTTCCCACCTCATGGAACTGGAGGAAAAGGAATTTATGCCCCAGCAGCCCAAGATTGACTTAAGTAGGGTAACAACTTACTGCTTGCCTTCCCAGTTGCAGCAGCATCTTTTCGGTATCCATTTGAAGAAGCTCTGTCCTCATAAAGGCTGGTGTTTGCTACTAAGCCTAATAAAGTGAAATTTACACTAACAGACTTGTTCCAACTTTTAAGTAGCAGAAGATTCAAATTCTTAGGAACATTACCCCCCTTGCCCAATGCCTCTATCAAAAAAAAAAAAAAGGTGTACACCTGTTGGCAGTTTCCTTCTTCAGCCTTGGATGCATGTAGAATTTGTCACACTCAAGTCTTGGGCTCTGGAGAATGAATGCTGCAGAGAAATGCATGCAGGGACTGGCTACCAGTCAGGACTTCTAAAAAACACATGGAAGTCACTGGTCTGTTCATTGGAGTTCCTGTTTGTACTTGTAAGGAGAATGCATTTCTCAATACTGTTTTTTACACTGATTGCTCACCTTATGATACCTTCAAGGCCTAATGCTTGCAGCAGTTTTATAGTTTGTATAAAGTGAAACTTGAACAGGACGAGTCTCTGGTGTAAGTACAGTAACCACTCTTTAGGTGTGGCACTGATTTCCTGATCCATTGAACATCTCAGGTGTTTGGGGGCATAAGATTTCTGCATGATGAATTGCATTTTTTCATTGTTACTATTGCAAGTTGCATTGAAGTTGTCATTAGTGTCAGATTTTTTTTTATTCTAGGACATGGAACAACTGCTGGTCATGTAATAATAAAAAAGTGGGGTTTTTAATCAGTAAATTAAAGGTAAAAAATGTCTGTTTCTTGAGAGTAAGTTATGTGGCCAGGTGTCTTGCTTCTTATTTCTGTAGAGGGTTTGTAGAGTTGTGAAGTTTGTTTTTAGGTTTTCTCTTTGTTTCTTTTCCTTGTTGTGATGTTTGCATAGGTGATGTCTGTTTGGTACTGTCATTTTTGTGGCTTCCGAGTTACATGTTCGTTACAGGATTAATCTTTCACAGGAAGCTTTGTAACAAAGGCCAGCTCCTGTGACATCATTGCTGTTAGCCTGAATTAATGAAAGAGATTGATTTGGATTTTTTATTAGTGGGGAAGGAGCACTGAATATGTTACAAATTCTAATCAGCAATATGTTGAAGTTTGCTTCTGTGTTACACACAGTAACGACGGCAGTATATGTGCTTCAGTCTTGAGATGGATGAACTCTTGTATATGTTGTATTTATTACATAGTACTGCTATGTTAATACCTAACTTGAATCTTTTAATTGTGCCTGGCAGTTTTGTTCTTTAGTTTATTAAGTAATACTTAACATGATGTGACGGAACTAAGAGGAGTTAAATTCAGGCCAGTAATATATGTATTTTGGGCAATAAGGGCTAAGACTCCTTTGTCAAAGGATTCTTCCATTTTTTAAAATGTTGAAAAAAAAAAAAGGGTCAAATGTTTGTGCACAATCCTTTTTCTGCAGGACCAGTCTGAAAAATCTTTTTTCACTTTCTTACAAGGGAAAGAGGTGATGGGTAGCTGCACAGGGGTAACTGCTGTATGGGGACTTCGGGGCAAGTGTTCCTGTTAGCAGCAAATGTTGCAAAGGCATATACTTCATCACCTTCTCGTGCACACTGCACAGACATTCTTCTGCACTGAATGCTTCTCCCGCTGGTGACAACTAAGCAGTGGAGGATGTGAATAGGTATGTAGTGCTGTCCTGCTCTTGGGTTTTTCTGAAGTTTCTGCTCAAACAGTTTTAAGTACTGCAGTGGGTTTTGTAGAGGTAGACGAACAGCTGCAGCCTGTCTACATGTGTATTGTAAAAACATGTTGGTGCAGGTATAACGCTTGTGTAAGCTGTCTGTATTGTAAAATGTAAGCAGAAATGCTGTGAGTTTCTGTACGGTCTTACCATAAAGCGAGTTTTGTAAAAAAACCAAATAGAAGATGAATCTTTGCAGAATAACTTGTGTCAGGTGGAAAAGTAACTTGATCAACTTTCACATGCTATTGATTCAACTATTATCATGTGTGCTAGATGAACATGTTCTACATGTAAGCATTTATTTTCTTTACTTCCCTAAAGAGTTAACCGTAGCAACCTCCTCTTCCCCCCTCCCTGCTTCTGGACTGTGGTCACTCTGCACAAGGGATAAATTGAGGCTGTGATGAATAAAAGTCATGAATTGATCAGGAACTGTCAGGAGGTAGTAAACTGAGCAGCAGCAATTGTGCCTATCAGAAAGTCCTAGCTCTGTAATTTAGAGATGGCATTGAACACATGATGATAAATAAAAGATGAAAGCTAACAGTAGTACAATGAAAACTTTACCTTTCTTTTTTTTTTTCACATGAGAATACCCCAGTGCGCAGACTGAATAGTGGAGTTTCTGCTGCACGCTTATTAATCTGAAAACATTTCTAGATTAAGTGGATGTAGGATGAGAAGATCCTTATAAGCAGAGCTCTGTGTATTGAGTGATATGATCAACTTTGGACAGTGAGCTACTATGCACAAATTGTAGTCTCCAGAGGCTCATGGAGACATTGTCTAAGGAAAAATAGGCAACAAATCTGTTGAAAGCAATTTTTCCAGCTTCTCTGTCTTTCAGCTGTGGTATATAGGCTCCTGGGCATCTGGACTGCTGCTGAAGAGTGCAAAGGCTAAAGGGGACCGAGCTAATTCAGTAGACAGGGATATGTACGTTGCATCTGGAATGTTTAATCATTTAATCTTTTTTCAAGCGAATGCCCCTTACTTTTGTAGGTTGGGTAAGTGCTATGGCTGTCCTCACATCCTGAAGTACAAGGATCTGGGGTCATTACCTTGCTCCGTGTTACATCTGTGAATCTGTTTCAAATGACTGGATGTCCCAAGGCAAAGTTTTAAGTTGAATTCTACACCAACACTCCATTGATAAGGCGCAGCAACCTTTCCAGGCAGCTGCCTGTTCTCAGTGCTGCTTATTACACTATATAGCAAGTATCAAACATGTAATATGTTGTAGTAATTGCTTAACATCAGTCATCATGCCAATGATAGTTTAATGTATTGAGTGTTTTCTTGTTTCATTGCTGTATCTTTCTGTAAAATGTTATAGTTGACCAAGGTTTCTGTTTCTTTCTGATTACATGCTGCTACTTAGATCTATATTGGTAGGATAGGTGTATAGTTGTTGGTGGAATTCAAACTGTTTGTCATTGCTTTTGAAGGTGATCTAGACTTCTGATAGGACTGAGAACAGCATCCTGTCAGGAATAAACCATCACAGATGAGCTAGCTACAGGATGCAATGAAGGAAGCATATGTCTACTTTGTCGTCATTGAAGTTGTGAACTGGACTGGTATATGTGAATTTAGGACTCGTATGCCATGTCTCTTATGTGAATAGGATGTGTATATTATAAAGCTTCAGGTTTTTAAAATTAAATACATTAGATGTACAGAATTTTTATGTATACCATGTAAACAGAATGAAATACCCTGGTGAAGTTCAGGTACATAACCATTTTTTTGCGCTTCTCAGTCTTCTGAGACCGAGGGGGTAATATCTCTGTTAGACAGTACAATCATGGAGGAGTTGCACACTACTGAGAACCAGCTTGATAATAAATTTAAGTAATTTCTTTGCTCAGTTGCATTCTAGAAATGAAAAGCAAATCTGAATTTCTCAGTCTAAGCTCTAAGACCATAAAGCATGTTTGTTTACCATCTGCACCATCCTTTCAGTCCCTAGAGGCGTATGAAAAGACAGGCTATAACAATGGAGTACTGGCTTGCTGAAAGCAGCATCAGCAGAGCTCTCAAAACAAAGCAGCATCTTTCTGAACAACAGATCAAGTGGGAGAAGCAGCTTGTCTTTCTCCCATAGGTCTAAACAATTGACACATGTTTACATGACTGAAAATAGATGGAAACATTTCTTGTGAGGGCATATGCATTCTTATATTACAGCAACAAAGATGGTGATTTCTCTGTGTCCTAAGGAATTTCTTAATTCTTTCAAATATTTTATAGTCCAGATCAGAAATAAAGTGATCTTAAATTTCAGCATCTTGACAGAATTTAAGATGTGACATTCATGGCTTTTTCTGGTGTATGCTAAAACTGAATTCTAATCTACATCATCAATCTTTGAGTCAGCGGAAAACACTTTAAAATGGATTTTCTAGAAGCTTGAAGAGCAAGTGTCCTGTTTTCCAGTGTTTTCTTTTGTATTCAGTGCATCTGTGTTCATTAGTCACCTGTTGAAATGGGATACTCAAGAAAGTAAATTTGTGCTCTGTGTGACACTTGAATTCCTAATGATGAGCCAGCATGCAAGCACAACTGGTTATCAAGGCTATTTACTAGACTGATATTCTGTACGCATAATGCCTTGTTTCATGAAGTTTTAGCTATGTTATATTAAGGTCCCAAATACTGTTCTAAGCAAAAAAGTCAAAGTTGTCAAGCACAGTTAGTATAATGGATATTGCGACTGAGTAGTGTGATTGTAGTGCCTGTGACTTTTCTTGTTAAATAAACCACTTCCTTATAGAAGAAACTGTCTTCGTAGATTTGAGTATGTATATGGGGATTGCTAATCTGGGATTCTTGTCCTAGATTTGTCTGCTGAATATGTGTTATAGCCTAACTCTCATGCTATAGCTTTGATTCACGACCAGCAGGAGGGTTAGGTTGGTACAAGGGCTGATGGAGAAAGCAAACTGTCATTAGCAGCTGACAGGTTCCTAGCTTACATGCCCAACCCAGCTGTGTTCTGGCTGTGAGAAGCTCACAGGGCAAATGTCCTCTTACACTGATACACTCAACATGAAGTCCTCCGTAGCTCTCAGTCATACACAGTGTGTATCCTGGTGGCATATGAGGGCTTCATCAGCTGCCTGTAAGATAGAAGGCTGTTTAGGACAAATTCAGTTTGTCTCTATATGACTGTAATTGTCACAGAAAGGGTTGCCTTGTGGTTAACACCACATACTAGGTGAATTTCATGGCAGTCTGCCAGTTCCTGGTACTAGTTTACTGGGAGGCAGTGGTCCTGAGCAATGTTCCTTACTGACGCTGACATGGGTATCTGTTCAAGAATTATATGTGCTTTCTAATTTAGAGATCCTGGTGTTGATAACTTATGAAAAAGATCATGGAGTGCTTATGTATACTGATAGTTCTGTATCTACCTAAATAGATTTCCTTAGTATTTCAAGAAATTATTGAAGTTCAGTTCTTCATTGTCATATTCCCATTATATCTGTATAATTATAAAATAGCACTTCCCATGCATGTTCTAATAGTGAACTCAGTTTATTATAATTGTCATGTCAGTCATCTAGGGAGTCATTAAACTGCTTATTAAGGATACAAGCTGAATCAGGAAAATAAAATTTCTTTTTGAATACTTACTTGGTCCTATATTGTTGGCTCTACAGAGTTTATTACATAACTTTTCTGGTGAAGAGTTGTATCCTTAAGCAAAACTATATAATGTTTGCAGGATCTGCCCAAAAAGGAGAAGACACAAAATTGTGCAGCTGAAACAGTATCTGTATGCACTGCATGGTTTTTGTGGTCAAATGAAAGAAGAATCAGAGCAGTGCTGAGTTGGTCATTGCCTTGACTTTGGAGTAGAATGAAGAGTAACTGCGGATCTAGCATATTAATTCTAATAAAAAGCATACCCTTAAAAAAAAACAAAACAACAGGAAAAAGACAAGTCTTGAATGTAATTTGTACTTCGAAAAATTGTGCTCAGTTTCCAGGTGAGCACCTTATTCCTTGAATTATTTTGGTTCTGCCTCTGTCCATCAGCCACATAAAGTAGGTTGGAAATGCTCTTTTTTCACTCCTGCTTGCTGGTTTTATTTGGAAAATGATTTAAAATATTCTTACAGAACATAAAATCCAGTTTAAATAACTTAAGCAACAGGCATTGCGCTGCTTAAATCTTTGACAACTGACATTGAGAGTATGTAGCTGGAATTTGTAGAATTCAGCAAAAAATGCACGAGGCTGTGATTTTCCTGTATGGAAGTGAGGTGATCCAGTATCATTCCCTTCTAGTCTGTGGAGATGATACTGGGATGTTTCAGGATGCAGAAACTCAACTTTAACAACAGTAAGACAATATGAGAATTTATTTGTTTCTAGTAAGATGCTGTTCAAGTTCATAGTGTGGAAGATTTTCTTTTCTACTGAATAATGTCTGGGAATGTAGGGAGATGAACTGACAAATGTCTTTGATTTTTATAATCTTTTTACCTAATGGAAAAATAATTTCTTATAATTATTGGCTAGGTGAAGTCATGCGATAAAATTGAAATAAGGTTTTCTAAAAGGTTCAGCAAGTGCAGCAACACTTCCAAAGTTAAAAAAAACCATAGGAGTGGGGAATGGAAGGATGATCCTTTAATAATACCATGCACTGCTGTTCACTTCTGGGGGGGGGGGGAAATGCTTTGATAAGGCAGGAAACACTAATATCACTCACATGAAAAAAAATTAGCAGGGGTTTCACTACACTGATTATTAAGGAGAGATGGAATCATCAGCTAGTAGTGGCTTCTGCGCATGTTTAGGCTTTTGAATGCTGGACTGTAAGGCATAACTGAAAATACCTTGAGAGAGAGTCATGTACTGTTACACTGTACCAGCATTTCATGCCTGATCCAGGACTGACTCTAGAAGCCTGCCACGTGCCAGCCCGTTCTTGGGAACAGTGTTTCTGGTGCCTGCTGAGCTCTTCCTAGAGGATAAAGCAGGCCCATTGGCATTGCTCTAAATACACTCTGTTCTGTCTTGTAGTGCCAGTGCAGGAATTTTGCTAGCCCTCTGACTTTCTGAGTTTGTGGAATACTTGGAGGGGTAGAGGATTTGTTTTGATTTTGGTACGTTAAGCTTTGTGTGTCCATTCATCCTCTCCCTCCCTTTTTTCGAGTTCCTGTTGCTTATGCTTCTGGGAAAAAAAAAAAGGTAGAGTATGTTGAGAGATCGATTTAGAGAGAAAAATGTGTTTAAATGGTCAGATTACGTATAATACATTTGAGCATGGTAGGATAGGGAGGGACAGGAAGAAGGAATCTGTGCAGCTATGAATATGCATGTATCCAGCATGATTATGCTCAGTTCTTCTCAAAGAACATTCCTAGCTACCACATGACGTCTGTGGCTCAAAATTCAAATATGTCTTTGTGGTAGGATTGATATTGGAGACAGTCAGGTATGCATTCCATCAGGATCACTGCTTACACGAAAATGTACATAATACTTCCAGCTTTGGCTAGCAGCTTAACTTAAAAATATGGTTGAACTTAATATCATATTTAGTTTTAAGCATATGAAATACCACCATCATCCGGAGGGTGATGTTCATGAGTGTAATGTGTGTACATACACATACAATATGTGTGTATTGCTGGTTGGGCTCTGGATTACTAGAGAATTCTTGAAAATGTTTTTTTTTTGTTTATCCAGTTGTGACTGCTATGTTCTTTTCAGGAAACATGTAGAATAATCGGCATCTCCTGCAGTTTCCAATGAATAATCAAGGTATCAGGTTAAATTAAAGTGAACAGCATTTACCCATAACAGCAGGTGCAAAATTGTCGCTAATTATGTATTTGCTGGGTTCAGTAGTGACTATGCATGAATTATGTTGCACTCATTAAAAGAGACATTCTGAGCCCAATTGATGACAAGAGGAAGAAAAATACTGTTAGACTGTTTCTCCAAAACGGATTAATATTACTGAGATTTGCAAGTGAAGACAACTACAGAAAGATGAAGTATTATCTACCTGTGTGCCTGCCAAATGCATCTGCTAGAAAAACAGTTGGTTTTATAGTAGTTTAGAAAATATTAACAGATTCCAGCAGATATATTCTTTCTTTCTAGACAAAGAGGATTTGTATGTAGGTGTTGTGTTAAATATTTGAGAAATTTCTATGTGTATGTTCTCAGTAACAGTGGAAAAATCTTGTTTTCAATATTCTACTTTTTTCCTGGTTACCCCCATAACAAAAAGGGGGAAGTTCACTGTGTATGTTTAAATTACTTTTACTATGTATATTTTAAATTCTTTTCTAATGACTATTATTCATCAAATGGGAATATAACAAGTAAAGCTAGGATACGAAGTAACCATTATTCATTAACTGTATTTTGGATTACCAGGACTTAAAAATGACCACTGTGAGCTCTGTGTTACCAAAATGATCATGTTCTGCGCCTGAAAAATTATCTCACATGATCTGGGATGAAGTCCTGGGAAGGATTACCGTTATTCTGGAATCGAACTGTAATGGAGTAACCGTTGAAAATCTTGGATGATATTCCCTCCCCCCACCCCCCCCAAATAACCTTTTTCCTTGTGACAGAAATGCGAATGTCCTAAACATGAAGTTTGAAATAGAGCATTAGTGTGTCCGTGAAGAATCTGCTCATTTCCTACTCATCCTTCCTGCTGCTGTGCAGCCTTCTCTGATCTGCCCTCTTCAGCTCCTTCCCCTTGGAGGTCAGCAATTTGCCCAGCCCCTGTGCACCTTAAATCTGGTCAGCTGTGTCCGTTCAGAGGAGTTTCATCTGGGTAGATGTTTCTGGTGTGTTGAGAGCGATTGCTGTGGTTGGGAATCATGTTCTGGTGCATGTCACCACCATCACTGCGGCAACTCGCGTGGCGGCTCGAGGCCTGAAGTCCTCCCTGCAGTGCTATCACCTTTAAGCAGGTGCTTAACTTTAAAGCTCATGAATGTTTTCATAGTCTTCTATACAACTGTTCGTGTGCTTAATGTTAAACATATGTGTAATGTTTTGTATGCTTGGGGGTGGGGAATGTGGTGATCAGCACTGTAGAGAATTCAATGCTTAAAAAGCAGAGCAAAATCAAATAGAATAAGCACGAATAGTGCTCCTAATACGTTCCATTTGGTGTCTGTGTTCAGCATGAAGAAAAAATCTCATTATTTTGATTTATTAGTGATTACTTTTCAGTGATCCATAATTTAAAAGTAAAATGGGATTTCAAAACAGCAGTGGGCTTATGTTCCTGCTGGTGAGAACTGAACCTGTGACCACTTGCACCAGTAAGTGTTTTTTTTGTATCTGTTAGAACAGTGACTCCTTACTGCTTATCAAAGCAGCTGTCCTCTGTCCAAGACCACTAGGGTGACTTTTTTGGTATCTTTAGCCACTTGCTACACTCTCAAAGCCTTCTGAAATATTAGTTCATTTTTCAAATGCAAGAGCATTTTGTGGGTGGCGTTACACCTACTAGAATAAGCTTACTGTTTTTCTACAGGGAAGATGAAACAGTAAAATGGGCCTGTTTTCTCCTGCTGGTCTATTCCCTCATGTTCAGTAAGTGTCTGGAATGAATTTATGTTCTCAACTAATTGCTTGCTTTTGCTTCAGATAAGAGCTAGTAAAATAGCTGCATGTAATTATGATATCTTCCTAATAAGCCTTCCATTTGTTTAAACTTTAAAAAGGCAGCTGAAAATATGCCGTACATTATCATATGAAAGAACTGCAGAAAGTGCTTCTCTCTTCAAAATGCAGAGTGGACTTGTGTCAAAGTAATTTCAAGTGAAGTGGAGGTTAAAAAAAAAAAAGCCTTTTTGACCATGGGCACATTCAAATATGATTTTGATTAATACAAACACATTTCATCGTTTGTACTTGAAAACATTTTAAATTACCTTGCAACCACAACCAATGTACTTTATTAGTTTTGTACTCACTTTTCATTAAGTTGGTGCTTACAACAGCATGGGTTCATTTAGTTTAAATTGTTTGGCTTTTTGTTTTTAGCTGGTGGCACAGAGAGGACTTTGCACAGGAAGCTTACAGGCACTTACTGCAGCCCTAATTCAGTGTTTCTACTTTCTAAGCCCTCCATCTGCCTCTAATTATAAATCATGGGTATAAATCAGCCTTCCTTGTACTTCAAAATTAAATAATGAAAGGTGACAATGCTAACTGGGGGGAATGATAAGAAATGCTGTCAAAACTGAAAGTGTATGCCTCAGTTTCGTCCATGAAAAATGGCCTGCTTCACAGAACAAAAGGCTTGGACAAAAGATCATACATTCTGTTCATTTTACATGAAAAATACTGGCCAGAAATTTTTCTAAGATGTGGAAAATGCAGGCAGACTTGAAAAATATGTGGAGGAAACATCCCTTGAATTTTAATTGAAATGCAAGAAAGAACAAAGTGCTTGTGAATGTAACAGCTTTGAAAACAAGGTATTTGCTGTAGAGCGCTGTAACAGGAATAATTTAACAGTCCTCAGCCCGCCATCTCATTAGTTCTCATACTTGCATGTTTTCAATGCTTATGCAAAACCTTCAAACTTTTCATTTAGAAGCACTAATTTAGAAATATTTTCCACCATGAATTGGTGCTACTTCTAGGATAACTGAGCTCTGATGCCACTTGATGTTGGTTCTCAGTGGAAGTCAAAAGATTCATGTTCCAGAATTTATTCAGCCAACTGGGTAAATGGGTATGTATTTTAATTTTAAATGCAGCACAGACACCTAGTTTGCCTTCCATTTATTCACAGAATAGCTTTTAAGGTTCAAGTATAACTAGTTATGAAGATTTCTGTTTAGAACTTGCTTGAAAACACTGATGGGAAAATAAATGCTAATCTCTACGAAACTACCATATAAATGCATGTAAAGCTCCACAGGCCAGGAAAGGTATGCACACAGCTGGGTTTTAAATCAAGGGCACTCAGCTATAGGCGTGCCTGATGTTACTTCATATGTGAAGTCATCCAAAACTTAGTCCAAGCTTAAGTAAATCAATGGAGATTCTTCTGCAGGTTTCAACAGATTGGTGTCTCCAAAATGGTTCAACACTGGGAAGGAGGGACACTTTCTAGAAATGTCTAGGTGTGAACAGACCCAAATAGACATAATTTTTTAGTACTTTAGCATAGTTAAGAAAGTAAATATTTTTGGATATTATAGTTTAAGGTGCAGTAATATAGCTTGGGGAAGCAGTCAGGGAAAAAAGCTTTTTTACTGTTACCCCCACCCCAGGCCGTGTTGTATCTGGTTTGTTCATTTCTGAAGCACTGTGAGTTGAATCTAACAGTTGTGAATCTGCCTGGTGTTTTCTGAAGCACCTGAAAGCAGCTTTTGCCCTGTGTTTTAGACATCAAGAAAGCCTTCTACATCCTTAAGGACCTAAAGAACTCTGACTATCTGAATTCAAGTCAAGAAGCACGTTGACTTTCAACTGAGGAAGTGTTTGGTAATTAGAGTGCTTTTAATAATGTTGTTAGTGATGCAGCAAGAGCTGTTGGTTTTAGGTTTAATCCGAAATCTGTTTTCGTGAGTATGTATGATAGTCACATAGGTCTTGCTGAAATAACAATTAAAACACAAGTACGTTGCCTTACCAGTGAGCTTTTCTTTCCCTGTCACTTTTGCATTTATACCAACACAAAGATTGGTTGCTTTGGTGTGTGCATGGAACCAAGTCCCGTGTTACTGGGAATTAGTTTAAATTGTATGAAAACGATGCTTCTGTAAGCAATACTTACAAAGAGAAGCTAATACACGTATTTACATTAAAACATGTGTTCTGTGCCAGAGAAACACACAGCTATTAAACACTGAATCCTACAATTTGGGGCGGGTGGGAACTGAGTAGGCAGTGGAATGCTACTCTGAAGTGCAGTATTGCAAGTTTACGTTGTAGTGGCAGTATCCAATCAGTATTTTTAATTCTTTTAATTACTGAAATCTCTGGAGTACCTAACAGTGTGGAATATACACATGTATCTGTAATAAACAACATGTATCTTGAAGAAATGAATTTAGTTTTGGCAACAATGTGATAGGGAGATCAAAGAGCTAGCTGGCATTAAAATGATTTAGATACATTTGTCATAGGCAGCTGTTATGCTAATCTCATTTATGCAGTTGTCAGCTGATAGGTTCTGATGAGCCAGCTTAGTGAGAAAATCATTAGTAGATCCCTATTGTGATAAATGTTATTTATTACTGTCAAATGGTATTAATGTTTGATTCAAAGATGGGAAATGGGCATCATCTACATGCAGTTCATCCATTCATGGTCAACGATGACAAAGGGAGCTGTTGAATTCTAGCCAAAGGAACTTCATTTCTGCAAGAAAAAAGAATAATGGATTTAATTTGCATATGTTTTAAAAGGGTAATGAAGTAATATGATGTTTATCTTGGTTGAAGAGTGGTAATTTTTGCTGGCATGGCTCCAGCAACATTTGAGTCATTGTGCAGCATTTGCTGTTCAGTTGTTGGTTGTGGAAGGGGCTTTTCAAAGCAGCAGGTGCATAAGGGGGGAGGAAACGAAAATGATTTATTCATTAGGCCAAAAAATGAGCAATCTCAGTGTCTTTCCACTTATCCTCCAGAAATATATTTGCAACCATCTTCCTTCATTTTTCTTCTGCTACATTAATATCTCTTTCTCTCTTCCTGTCTGTGACATTGCCTCTTGAATTTCACATAGACCCACACAGATTTCCACTCCATCTTTGTTGTGATTTGACTTTTTTCCACTTCATCTAAATAGATAAATGCACAGAGACAGTAGCATCCCATTCCAAACTATCAGGCAGATAAAAGTTGGGCGATGGTCACATATAGCTATAAAATGGAGTATTTTTTCATTTTTCTTTTTTTTTTTTTTTAAAGAAAATAACCCAATGTTTTGGCAAATTAGCTGTGCAGCTGCGTTTTAAGTTGTTGAAAAGTGTTCCCTCTGCTTGTGAATTTTCATGGAGACATCCCTTTTTTTCCTTTCTATTCCAGTACAGCTGCAGTGCTGTAATCTATTTCTAGTTTTTTGAAGTTAAATAATAAACCCCCCCAACCAAAACCTAATTGTGGTGCAACTAAGCATACAGTGGCTAATTTTAATTACTGGTTACCAAACAGGCATCAAAATATATAAATAGTATTGTGGTCTGTATTCTGCCATTAGTATATTTATTATTTATACACATATGAGAGTATTCAGGAACTTGAAATAATTTTGTAGAGTAAGTAAATAATAAAGTTACAATGCTAATCTAAGGAAGAACTGTCCAAAGAAGTCCTGCAGTTAACACTAAGAAAAAGAATCTCACAACTCTTTTGGCTGGTTCTGTCTTCAGCTACTCGTGAATAGGCTTCATCCTTCAGTGGTAAGAAATTCCTGATAATCAAGATAATCTTTATTGTCTTAAAGGCAGGTAAATGCTATGTTCTCATTCATTTTTAGCAAGAAATGAATGCATGATTCTTTCATCTAGACATCCTCAAATTCCCATGGAAAACAATCAGAATATTTTCAGTTGCCAGTAGTGGTTGTGGAGCATGGATGGTGGTGTAGGTACTGTACACAATTCTGTAAAATAAACGTAGTAATTTATATTTTGCAAATGAACTGGTAACAGTTAATGCTCCTTAAGACATGTAGACAAAATAATACAGGGGGGTTATGCATGTCTTGACTTTAAGGAATTTGGATCATGTTTTAGTGATATGTGCTCTACATCAACAAAGTTTCTGGGGAGCTTTCAAGGTTAGCTCTAAAAAGGCATCTACAGTATTAATTTTTGAGGTTATTAAACAACATGTTGCCATTTAGAGATCTGTAAAGACATCTTGCAGTGCAATGCTGCAAACAAACAGAAAGTCATCCTGTAATTGCTGCTGCTGCTCAAAGCTTTTCTGACCACTCTGTCTGATATTTAAAACATCTCTTATGAGGCTGCTTTAAGTGTTGCACCCATCTGTCTGAGGCAGAAGTCTTTCATGATGGCAACTGGAGTCTGCTGTCCAGAATAGCAGGCTGTGCATAGCCGATGGGGTACTGTGCTGCCGGACGGGGTTGAGCAAGCTGGTTTTATGCGTTCACTAGGTGGATGTAGAAGCAGATGTTTGCTCCACGTACAGTCTCTCTAAAAAGCTGATTTTTTCAGAGTAGTCTAGACATAGCTGTTGACTATTTGAGACTATGCCTAAGCATTGCTAAGTCTTTCAGACCTCGTAAACAATACTTACCATAGATCCACAAATTACCAAAATATGAATCTTGACTTGCTATGAAATACCACACCGCCACTGCCTCATGATCCGTAATGACTGCTATCCTATTCTTACCACTGTATGAGAATCTGCTCTATCTTCACTGTGATTTTTAGACCAAAAAAATGTTTCAATAAATATGTATAAGCTGTTTCTCCAAACAGCTGCATCTTTTGGAGGCTTGTTGCAGCTAGCTCTCCAAGTTTCTGAGTCTGGATTCGAGTCCATTTCCTCTGCTACCTCCTCCCATGTACGTGCTTTGGGTAAGCGGTTTCCTTGGTTACTTCTGGCAGAGATTGCAGTTGACAATAAACTGCTATTAGAGTGCTATTTAGCAGAATACATAGAAAGTAAGACCTCAGATCTTACGTGCTTCCTAATGAGTTCCTGGTACTTTTCAGGATTTTTTTTCTTCCCCCCCCCCCCCCCCCCCCCAAAAAAACCCTTTTGTTTTAAAATAATTATAAAAATTTTTTTTGGGGGGGGGGTAATTATTTTTCTTTTTCTTTTTTTCTTTCTTTGGGGGTGCTCCTCAGTGAAGTCTG
>Ga0181612_110745_pt1 | contig 15317 bp, 11 predicted proteins | sample HoacroProtozoa21_FD_119630 | JGI IMG/M metagenome (GOLD analysis project Ga0181612, IMG submission 119630) | Hoatzin crop microbial communities from Cojedes, Venezuel. Combined Assembly of Gp0051906, Gp0051904, Gp0051908 | reverse complement strand
TTTTGTGGGAGTCCTTGTGAGGCTCGACAGCATGCACTGTCAGAAAACGTGTCAGAATCTCATCCCAAAAAAACTCAGGAAAAAATCCCTCACGCCTTCCCATCTGTGCGAACAAGAATAAGAGCTGGGTTTTTTTCCCCCTTACATCCTAGAAACAGATTGTGTAGGCCTACTTGCAGCTAAACATTGCCATTTATAGTGAATATGGTGAGCTGCTCTGGTATGTTTTCTGATGCTGGTTACGGAAATACCAAGAGTTAAAATGTCTTCCAATATTTTCTTTTTCCTAGACGAAACATCAGCGCGCTGAGCTCAGTTATCTAGTTGACAGACCCCGACGGGTGAACAGGTATGAGCTCCTTCGCCTTGGTTTCCTAATGCATGCTTTGCCAAGTCTGAATGGGGTGCAGAAATGCGTTTACTGCGGGTGTAAAATAGTAGTCAAGCAATGGGAAATTGAACCCGTGTAGACACATTAAATAAAGAAAAGGTCAGCTAAATGAGTTTGAATTACAGCTTTTCTGAACTGGTTTCAGAACCAACTGAAAAGAGAACAAAATCTCTTTTTGTGTTAGTCTAAAACGTGCTTTACATGCTTAAGAATGCTTCTGTAGTAGGGTCTTCCAGATAACGTCGGTCTCTCTGAGTCAAAATTTAGCTACCCAACTTCAGTAAATGCTACCAAATTATTCACACCAGTTACATGAAAACCAGGCGGAGCAATAGTGCTTGCTGAAAGGGTGTTTCAGCTGGACTGCCAAGGTCTGAAAATGCCAGTTTTGGTCATGGTGGACAGAGCACCCCTGCAGAAGCAGTGAAGCAGACGGGAGTGGGTGAATGTAGAACTGTGTTTGGCCATGTGATGGCAGAAGAATGTTTTACGAGTTCCTCTTTCATGTTTATTCTAATGTAAAGATGTTTCTGTGTCTAGTTCTGCATTCCAGGAAGCAGACATAGTAAGCTCTAAGGACAGTGGTCATGGAGACAGTGAGCAAGGAGACAGTGATCATGATGCCACTAATCGAGGTCAATCCTCTGGTAAGTCTGATGAGGGAATGGAAATAGTAGATCTTTAAGTAGGGAGACTAGAAAGAACGGTTACTTACAGGAATATGATACAAGAGTGGCATAAATGATGTGAACATATTGTACGGGAGGCTGGGTTTAAGTCAGCTTTCTGTTACAGTAGCCCGGTCAAGGAGACCGTTTTGAACCCCTGCCATTCATGGGGCAGAGTTTATTTTATTCATTTGTTTGGGGGGGGATGGTATGTTCTGCATCATTTGCTGTAACAAAACTTCTTGCACATTAAAACAAAGTTATTGGTAAGTTTCATAGTGCATTTTTCAATGGCAGATTTGCAGAATTTCAAAGCATGAGGCAATTCTGTTTAGTGGGCACTTCAGCTGGCATGGCAGTGTGAAGTGAAGGGGGAGTTCCCAAGGGAGAGAATGAACCCAGTGATGGAATGACAGCCAGACTGTGAGGATTTTTGCTGGGGATCAGTGGAGACACGTTGGGTGCTCTGAATGTGTAATACCGTAGCGTTTTCTGAGGGTTGTTTTTTAATTCATATTGAGGCACCATATATTATAAGTGATCTCCATGTCAATAAAGCTAAGGTATTCTTAAGTATGTTTCTTTCAGTCCTGACAAAGGAAAAAAATGCTTTAAAAGACTATGATTTGAATCACCTAGAAGATACATACACTGCACTGTTATTCCCATGTGTACGGCTTGCTGCCTTTGCTCTCATGCTGCGAGTTTTCTTCTGAAACGGACATTTGTTTAGAGCCCATGTATTAGAATTCATTCTCACCCTCGCACTGCATTTTAGCCGCAAATGCTTGTGCTTTCTTTCCTACCACAGTGTCCAAAGATCTGGTGTGTCTTGGTTCAATACAGCGATTTCTTTCCCCTTGTTTCCTCTGTGCTCTACCATGTATAAGGATTTGCCACAAGTGTGTCATAGAAAATACTGCCAGAGTCTCTTCAGTCAGCCGTTTTTTTCCCCTGACCCCTGTCTTAGAGGATACCAGGGCAAGGGAGTCGGTACTGTCACAGCAGTGCTGCCTCTCCCGCGTGCTCTGTTAACATCCTCTGTTTTCTTGCTGCTGTAGTCACTGTGCCCTTAACGATGGGAAACCCAGGCACCAGGGGAAGAGGAGGCTACTACAGGGCCCCTTTATGTTGCTGCAAGTCATTAATATGCAGACCTAATGAGACTCAAGAAGAGCCAAGAGTCTCCGGAGCTCCCTGCTTCTTGCAGGGCTTCATGCTAAGTGAACAGAGTGTCTATTTTGTGTCTGGGAACCTGACAACAAACCAGGTCTTGCCAGAAGTTTACATCTGAACACAGAGCCTCTTTCATTTTTGGCCCATATATGGCATATGATTTATTGTTGATTTAAAAAGCCATGTATTTAGCCTCCCCCGCCCTTTCTTTCGCACTGTTTCTGATGCAGCAATCAGTGCTACTGAGTTATAAAAAGCTCCCTCTCCTCCTGCCCTCCCTGCATTCCATTTTTTTTTCCTTTTACGCATTTTACTGCAGCAGTCATCTCAATGAACATTTCAATCAGCTTAGTCCCTCAACATAATGAACCATAATAACAAAACAGGAGAGAAAAGAATAAACATCTGCAGAAGGGGCTGGATTTGACTGATGGTGGGAATATAATCATGTAGTTGCACATCAACTGAAAGCTATTTTGTTTTAGATACATTCAGTGCTGTTATTGTTGTGCCTCTGCGCTTTGTTTTTTCTCCATTTTAAAAGTAGTCTATCTAAGGTATGAACACTGAAACTACTGTCAAACTTGGCATTAGTCCTTAGCTGGGTAAATGCTTCATTTTTATCATCTCTGTTTTATCAAACTGGGGAAGGGGGGAAATCTACTCTATACTTTCAAAATAATGTCAAACTATTAAGAATCTGATGTGATGTGTGAACTTCCATGTCTTCAATGATGACGACATATGAAGTAATGAAAGGTGTCAATTAGGTTTGATCTACTCACAATTAACAGTTTGAACTGAAACCTCAAGTACACAGAACTTCCAATTAAATATATTGGTGCTGTGCTTTGAGAATAATTTTCATGCAGAATTTTTAAAATTCTAGTTCCAAATAGATATTTAAATACAAATCTCTGTAGAAATCGCTTTGGTCTTCTGCATACGTATAATATAGTTTTCCTGTACATTTTGGGCTGAATCCTGCTGTCGTGATGCAAAGAACTTGCCCCTTGATCTCAGTGATGACAAGATATTTTGATCTAAAAAGTTCGCACTTGCTATTAGATTTTGGTGATGAATTTTATAGAAAAAAAAAGGAGCATAAATCTTGTTTGATCTTGAATGGCTAGAGAAAATATCTGAGGGAATGTCTTCTCAGTTTTTCAGTCATTCTGGTGCTATATCATCATTTCTTCCTAAATTATTGAAGGAAAACACACTGGTTGATAACATGGATGAAGTTTGGGCTGTTTTTTTCAGAACGTTACCTGATACCATGCAGCATCATATTTGTTTTCAAAAGCATCGTATTTGCATCCAAAAATATTTAGTAGATAATTCATTGACAAAAAAAACTCACTCCCTACCAGTTTTAGCCAGCAGCATGTTCTGCTCGCAGAACATCTTTTTACTGTTCTGTGCATGACTTCTGTTACTGCCATCACTGAACAGTCCTGTGGCACACAAGTAGCTATTCTATAGTAGTCCATTGCTCGCCACACTGACTGTCTAAAGTCGTGGTCAGTTATTAATTGGGAAGGACAACCTGCAGGATGAAAATCTATGACTGTGCCATAGATTTGTCCTGCCCAATTATTTAGTGAAAATTCTGAACTAAGCTGTTCTATGTATCATAAAATATTTCATTATGTTTTGACATAAGATTCTAGTTCACCTTTTAACAAAATAGATTTTCTTAACAGTGATTTAATCATGGTTTCAAATATGCTGGAATGTATGTAAGGGATTCATATTGTTCCCATTGAAGTACCACCCGAATGCATCGTAATTAGCCACATTCTTATCTACCTAAACATCCATGAAGTGCAAAAGTTCCGTCATCCGCATGTAGGGGGAAATGGCAAGCAGTGGGATACTCAAGAGACAGATTTTCATGGATCGAGTAGTCATTTCGTTGACTGGGATAGGAATCTGAGCTTGTTGGAAAATGACTTTCCAAAGGTGAAGAAGTGCAAGAAGTTTTTGGAAAACAGAGGAGAGGTTTCTCAAACCCCACATGCGTGTTCTAATTACTTGTGCTCTTCTTTGGATCAAAATTGTTGAGACAAAAGCTACTATTTGTTATAGAACAAATGCAGCTAATGCAACACTGCTACCTATTATTAACACACTGTATTTCAATCATGTTCTGTAGGAGTAATTTCTAAGCATGAGGTTAGTTTGTTTCCCATGGTTGATTAAATTCTTGGCCTCCCTTGTGAAATTGCCAACTTGGGTGCCAATTAATACTCCACATGTGTGTATGTTTAAATTGTGTGATTAGACACCTGTCCTGTAAGATTTGGACTCATACCATTAACTTATTTCATGTGGTTGCTCACTAGCTACTCGGCTTCCTCAGGCCGAACTTGCAGAATTCTTCACACTGTTACCTTTGTTTCACCTTTTTGACTGAATTGGCATGGTCTCTCAGACACACTCCAGGAAGGAACATCCAAGATGTGAAGCTAAGTACATGTACTGTCATTTATACTATAAAATGTATCAGCTTTTTTGATCATTTCCTCTGTGCAGTACTGGACAGTATGCATTGGTGACGGGCTGAGACCTAAAATCAGGCTGAGATCTAAAATCAGGCTTCGGCTAGTGGACTTTATGAAGGGGATTGATAGGGGTCTAATACAAAGGCACGGGGTGAAACATTGCCTCAGACCTTTCCACTACAGAATAGGCAAAACCCGAGAGGGTTAGTATGTGCTATTGCAGAAGAGCTGCAATATTTCAGTGTTCATAAGGAGAAGAATTTGGGAAGTCAGAAGAAGAATTTTAGTGATAAAGGGACAGAGAGAACCAGTATTCCTTCTGAGCCTATGCAGAGTGACAGCTAAATCCTGTTTTGAAGATCACATGGGCTAAGAGCCTATCTCGGATAAAGTGAGAGTGAACATGGAAATGGCTTAGGAAGTGCTTTGACTCAAGCTGAGGGCGGTTTCTTTTACTTTTTTTTTCTCTTCTTTCCTTGGACTGCATGCTTAATAATGTTCACATCTCAATGGTCCAGATAGGGCTTTGAAGTTGAGATTTGGATGAGCTGAATATTGAAGATGTTTGAGTCTTTGTTCATGTTCTCATTCAGATGAAGTCAGTTTTATCCAAGGCGGCACACCAATTACTTAGCAAGAAAGAATTACAATAACTCTATTTCATAAAGCCCAATTCTTCAGTAGATGAAGTCTTCTACAAAGGAGGTTAACATTATTATCATTATTTACCAACACAAAACATGAATCACAGGGAAATGAGTAACTTGCTCAAGGATAATCTAACCAGATGGGTAGTTGTTCTGGTAATGGAGCTCTGAGAAGGAGGCCTGGTTCCCTGCGTCACACCTATCTCACACCTAACTGGCTTTTTTAAGAAAAACTGCCACAGAAGAAACAGAAGATGCCATTTTATTCCAAGTAAAAGCCAAAGCTATGAAAAAATGACATGTTAGGGGGTAAAAGAAACCCTCTCAATAACAATGCTACAAAAATCCTTTGTAAATATTTAATTTGTATATTTGCTTTTTATTACATCATTTACTCAGCAATACATATGGACGTGTTCATTCGTTGCTCTAAAGGCTTGGTGTATGGCTCTTCTCCCTTAATTAAATTAAGAAAGAATACATTATTTTAAAATGGTTTTAGGCCTAATTTTTGCTTTGATCTGAACTGTCTTTCAAACCAATTAGAGTTCGTGCACATAGAAATTTTTATTTTCTCCTTTTGAAATAGGATAAGGAAGCAAATTGGGAATATGCTTCAGAAGTTCAACCCTACCAAGTATCTGATTCAAAGCACCTGAGTTCAGGAATTTCAGATGCAGATATCAAATTTAATATTTAACTCCTTTCCTAGTTTTTGGTTTCCTTTGAGGGAGGAGGCGTGGGGGCTTGTTTCCCTTCAAAACCTGCAAAGTTAAGGTCAAGTGAGAGCTCATATTGCCCACTGGCCTATCTAGCAATAAGACCTGAACAAATAAAAATGAACTAGTGGCCTTTGCCATGAGCGTTTATATGTATGCTGTATTTGGAATAGTGCAACGCTTATCATTTTTCAGCACTTCACTGCACTATACTATTTGTATCCACAGAGGACATTTAAAATTCAGCATTCAGAGTCACCTTTAAAATCTCAGTTTATCTGCATGCAAGGTCTAATACGATAACTAAATGAAAAATATAAAGCATTTTTCTTTAATGTGGATTTGCAATTATGATGGATAGTTTAGTTCTGAAGGATCATATATATAACCAGATTTATGAGGTAGAAGAGACGGAAGTGTTATACTGCTGAACGTTTCTTTTTGTTATAAATCAAGAACATGATTCTTGGTGTATGAAGGAGTTCTGTGCTGAACGTCTTACTTCGTTTACTGTGATACACCCTTTCTTCTTGGAAAACAGCAAATAGCCTCCCCGCCCTGTTTTTAATGTTTTTCAATTAGAAACAGAGAATTCTATACCTTGACCCACAGGAAAAAGATGGAGGAAGAATAGCCAACATTCATATCATAGTCAGTGTAAATATATATAGGTACCCAGGGATTTCAAAGTCAGACTGCTAATTTGAATTTATTTTCTGTCAAAATACTAAAACCAAGGGCTTGGTTCTGCACCCGTTAAACTCTGAGGGAATGTTGTGACTGATTCAAGTAGGAACAATACCCAACCCAGGCCTCTCTGAACATTTTGTTCCCATCCTAAACAAGCATTTCAATTCTAGCTGTATGTTCCAGCAGTGTATCTTAAAATTTAGATGTATATGTATATAAATTTTTTTTTTCTTTTACAAGTTGTCATCTTCAAGGGGGGGAAAGTTTGTCATAGAAGCATACATTTTATACCCCCTACATTCATTATTTTGTTTATTCAAAATCCTGATTTATAGTGGCTATAACATCTCTTTTATCATAAGCCGTTATATAATACCATTCAGTGCACTGCAGTAGACAAGCAGTATTCAAAAGGGAACTAAAAAATAATATTTGGATAGAGACATTTTGCAGTTTACCAGCTGATGTGAAAACAAAATAGTAAAATGGAGGGTAATTTTTCACAGGAAATAAAAATCCATGAAGGGAAAAATGGGTCTGTCTTTGAATATGTATCTTAAGAGCAATATCATAATATCTCCCTCCCCACTGACTAAGGAATATAATTTAATATTTATCTGTAAGTTTTTCTTTCTCCTGCTATCTTTCAGGAAATCTTGAATGAATATGGTCACTGATACACTGTTAGCAAAATATAACTGTAATCGTTTTCCTATTAAAAGCAGGGTTATTTGTTGTTTACATATAACTTTGCTAGGAACTCTGAAAATTGAAATAACCATTTTGTGTTAATTATCAAATCTTCTGAATGGCAAAAAATTAAATTCATAAAATATGTCTTTTCTTGCATGAGACATATTTTTGTGCAGACATTTCAATACATAAGATACACATTTTTATAGACATTGCTGTATATTAATTTCTTTCTAGGAAGCCTGCAACTAAATCTTTCTTTTCAGTCTTTGATAGCTACTACAGCTACAGAATTTAGAACTATACAATTTGTACGCCTTGCCTGATCTTCATCTGATTCCTTAATCGTATCTGCAGTTCACGTCTGCATTCTTCAACACTTCACTGATCAGTAATTTATTTTCAGACTTCTGCATGCCAGTTATCAATGCAAGGTTCTAATCTAAACTGGACCTAGCATTGTATATTACTTAATTTAAAATTAAAAAATCATCATGAAGTGAGGTTAATAGAGGATGAATTTTTTCTTTCTTCTTTTTTTTTTCTGTCTAAGTGACTGCCTTTAGTACTGAAGCACTTGTTGATAGCTCAGAAAGATTCTTGCTTGCTGAAGAGACTGGTATTTGTGGTGTGAGATGTCACGTAAATATTACTAATATAAGTCAAATTATGTTTCAAAACAGTGGTAGAATTCTTAATACTAATCCTCACATCGGAGATCAAGCTAATCCAGTTCTTTACAATGCTGGCTGGTGAAAGAGCTACATTACATGAATCTTATTACAGCTGTTAAAAATTTTTTCCTATTTCTCTTGCAAGTAGTGTCATTTTTTTGTAATTCTAATGCAATGCTTGTAAATGCAATGTTTATAACAGATTTAGTTCAGTTTTGACATACACCTCTTCTAAGATACTCGGTTCTCTTTATAAATACAAGAAAAAGCTATTTCTTTACTGTTCTGCTTTCTGTATGATGTTGAACATCAACTTGGAGACACTGGTATTTATTTTACTCTATGTCAATGATTTTATGCACCATTCCTGTCAAAACAAGTGTAATCCAACAACTCAGTGACTCACAGGCAGGAAATAGTCTTTTGGAAGACCAGTCTGAAGGTGGTCAATAGAAGCATAGCTTGTCATTTGAAATCTTAATAGCATTAGAGGATTTATAAGCAAACAGTTCCATGTTGTCAGGGACGAGTGTTTGCTTTTATAGGGGAAGCATTAACAATTTTGTCAATAGTATCCACAGCCATGTCGCGTCGGACTACAGCTACCTTTGTACCGCTAATTACAGTAATTTATTATAGGATTCTGTCCTATTACTTGGATGACTTGATGACAGTAAGGACTGCTGCAGTAGCAATGAAAACTGTCTCTGAAAGAATGATGTAACAATTGATTAAATAAGCCATCCTGATCACTTGAAAGCTGGATTCCTACTTTGTAAGATCTGCTTTTAATATCAGTAGGCTCTGTCTGTATACTAATGTATGCACAGATACTTCCTTTGTAGGATTCATTAATATTTCATTTTTATAAATGAAATCTGTGATTCCTCAACCAGGACATTTCATTTCTTTGGTCAGAGATACATGTACATAGAAATAATTCCATTGTGTTCTTAAACAAGTATTTTCAACTGGTGAACCACAGACATCAACCTTCAAGTGGAATTGAACCTTATTTGAACAGGTTCTAAACAGTGAGATCTGCAAGTGATTTTGTGATATAGAACCACCTATACCCTCCTTCTTGTGACATTTTTGTGTGTGTGTGACATTCTGGCATTATTTATGCTTATTAAATGGTGTCTTTGACTTCTGAAGACTGGACAATGAGATTTTTTTTTGTTGAGGAGATGAAAGTAGCAGTAGAAGTTCTTACGACAGTTCTCTTTCCACTTCTCTCTTATCTGTCAGAAGCTGTTCATGATGCTGAAGCTTATATCTCTAGTTTATTTTTCTCTCATGCTTGTAGGCATGGATCTCTTCTCCAATTGCACGGAGGAATGTAAAGCACTGGGCCACTCAGATCGGTGCTGGATGCCTTCCTTTGTTCCATCTGATGGACGCCAAGCTGCAGATTACCGCAGCAATCTGCATGTACCTGGCATGGACTCCGTTCCAGACACTGAAGTGTTTGAAACACCAGAAGCCCAGCCAGGGACAGAAAGGTCCTTCTCCACCTTCGGCAAAGAGAAGGCCCTTCACAACACCCTGGAGAGGAAGGAGTTGGATGGACTGCTGTCTAATACACGAGCGCCTTACAAACCACCATATTTGAGTAAGTACTATTCAAAAAGCTCTGTGAAAGTGTTCCCTTTGCGGGAATAAAAATTAGCTCTTTCTGCTATTCATAGTAGGAATAATACAGATAATATTTTAGGAGCAGTTGGGAGGAGTGGCTTCTCTTGGATTCAGGCACCACTGAGGAAGGCATTGTTCAATGCTTTAAAAAAAAAGACAAAACCTTGTTTGTTTTTAGTGTGACATGATTGTCAACAGCAAAAGTATCAGCTGATATTAGAGAGGGAGTTGCTCAGTTTCCCGTTCTGATGCTGGATTATTTTCAAAGTTTTCTTGGATAGATGGTTTAAACATTGACAGTGCCAGGCCAACACTTTAAGACTAAAATTGAGTCAAGAGAACTGTCCTAGGAGTTTCTTTTTATTATTGAGCAGTATCTTGTGAATAAACAGTATGTGTATTATTTTTAAGTAACTATTTACATCATTAATATTAAGGATTGGAAGGAAGAAGACAAAACTTCTTGCCTCCGGTCTGATCATATTTCAGCCTACATAGTATTGACTTTTGCCAGTGCTCCTCCATGCCTTCTGTCTTGTTTCAAAATCTTGCCTCTTTCTTTACTCACCTTTTGACTATGGTTGGGTGGCATAAAAGACTGTGATAGATGTCAAAAAGGCCTTCATAATTCCTTTTGGAGTCTGAGCCAGTTGTAGAACCCTTGAGTAATACTTTGATCTAATATGTCTTTTCATTCTATTTAGCAGCCTTCTGTATTCTATTAGAGACTGTAATCTCCTTGACTTCAAGAGCTTACGATGTTTATCTCATCCAAATAAGCCAAAGACATTAACGTTGCAATACCGACCCTTTTTAAAGCAACAGAAGTCTTCTAGGACAGCAGATCAGGGGTGAAAAAAAAAAAAAGAATCTCACTAAATGGTATTAATAGATTTATTTTTCCAAAGCATTTAGTTGTTCTGAAAGGTGCTACACTGGCAGTCCTGGCATGTGAAAATCTTTGCTACAGATCATTCTCAGCACACACAGCTCAGTTCTCTCTTCTTAATTATCTGTCCAGGTATTTCAGTCCTTCAGAGAGGTCTTTTTACCACTTCACTCTTTAGATTTGCTTTACTGAAAGCTTCAAAATTTGGATACCAGTTCTGACATGCAAAAGCCATTCCTAAAAAGCCTATTCTGAGACAATGAGCTTATCTTGTGTAGATGAATATGTCAGGTGTCCATCAACTGGTCATACTCTAAAGACCAATGTGAAACTTCACTTAGCTATGACCTAACGACTCATGACTCTGCCTTTCCCTAACTGGTCTTCCATCATTCTTTAGCAATAAGCTGTAATCTAGCAGTACTAATTTCATCTCTATCACTTCAGTTAAAAATCTGAGTTTTGTGGCCATGATGGTCTAATCACAACAGAGTTCTGATGCAGTATGTGCATGACAATGATGAATATATCTGCTGACACCACAATTATAGTTCTGTTCTGTTTTGTTCTAGTCCTGGGAGTTTTATTTCAAATAACAATGAAATATTTATTTTTTTGATTGCTTAGGGATTTAAAATTTTGTCCAGCTAACATAAATAGTAAAGTTGAAAAATATGTTTACATATAGACGTCGGTCTACATTTTTCACTTCTCTGGTACAAGAGCATAAAAAATTGGAGGTAAAATATCAGAAGTAAACAATATAAATGAGTGGTATTACATAATCCACACTTCAGAATACAGATTCAGTTTTGCTTTTTTTTCTTTGAACCTCAAAACTAAAACTGCTACAAAGCAAGACTAATATTTCTGTTTTATTTTCCCATATTTAATATTTTCTTTAGTAAAATTTTGGATTATAACTGTATAGCAAATAACAGATGCAAAGAAAAGAAACTGAGCACAGTAGTTGTAGCAATGAGTAAATAATTCATTATTAGTAATGTATTCAATGAATAAGGCAAGAGGAATGCATAAGAGGAAGTTCATTCAGGAAGGAACTTTAGTTGAGCCACTGGGTAATTGAAATTGTGATAAAACTAAATTCAACTTCTTAACGAAGAAGATAATATAAAAATCAGTTTGTCAGTAGAATTTTTTTTTAAAAGAAGTGATTAAAATGCATGAACCAGAACCCTCATCTTCAGCTAAAATACTGTTTAAAAAGTTGCCGCGTGTGTGAAAACAGCCATATGAAAAATCAGTAGCAAAGAAGAACAAGTATATTGCAGAATACAAAAAATATTTGAACTTAAAAGGTCTCTTAGAAAAAGAGAGATTCTTAAGAGAAATGGTCAGAAAAGAGCATAAGTTCTAGCAAGTAAACTTTGGCATAGTAATTAGTGGAGATAAGAGAGCCTTCTTAGAGCAAATAACCAAAGGCACGCAAATAAATACAGACAATTTTTAAGATGCAAATGTAGTAAGTTGGGGGAGGCTTGGTGGGTCTCTTGAGCTGCAGCTAGTGAGGACAAGGATGTTGCAGAGATTGTACACTGTCTCTTTGCATTTGTATTTACCAGAGGAGGGACAGAGAAAGAAAGACAGGCCTATTTAGGAAGCCACACATCCCAGGTAACCGTTTCAAATAAAAGTGCAAGACTGAGTCATGAAAGAGGATGTTGTTGAAAAATTAACTAAAACAAATAGGAGGAAGTCAGTGGATTATGTGTTTCTTTAATTCTCAGTTTCTAACAAAAGCTAGTAACCAAAGAATGTCAGAAGTTGTGTTTATTGTTAAAAAAGATACTTGAAAATATTGTAAATTAGAGACCAGTGAGAAGCCTTAGCGTAGGGCATAAAATTGTAAATCAGGGGTTTTAGGAACAAGGTAGCTGGCATCTGTCCAGGAAAATTGCACAGAAAGATTGTCAATCTATTAGAATTTTGATAGAGTGAGTGAGAATTAATCAATATAGTGTATTTGAACCGTCAAAAAAAGCCCTTTAGCGTAGCTTCTGTGTGGTAGAAGAAGCTACTAAAGTAAGCAAGTGTTGTTACAGGGCAAAGCATTACCAGACCCTCTGTGCCTAAGAGAAAAAAATCATAAGGATAAATGGAACATTTTAGCAGAAGCAGAGTTCCCCAAGTGTCTATGCAGAGATCCCTGGGGTTTAAAAAAATAATTATTTAGAAACGGAAATGAGAAAAAGGAGGTAGTATTTGCAGATGATCTAAAATGGTTTAGGTCGATCAAGTCTCTAATAGACTACATATGGCCACACTGTGCAGTGAAGCATGGTCCAGCAAACCCAGTCTGCTTCTGACCTAGCTCGCTCTGGAATTGAAAGCTGCAGAGCAGTGTCAGCCCGGTGGAATAGCTGAGCGAACTTTCTTGCTTAAGCTGTACCGTTAGCGCAATAGCTGCAAATGTAAACTGCTCTATGTGGGGCTTTCACCCGTGCCATATGAGTGTATCTGCTCCAGTTTGTGTCTGCTTGCTGATTCCTGCACTGTGTTCCAATGGGTGCATTCAGTGCAGAAGCTTAGGAAAGATAAATGAGGAAGGCGATGTATATTACAATGAGAAATTTGAAGTCTTCTTGAGAAAAATTCCCCGAAAAGTGTCCCCCAATGTACAAAGCCAGCAAGAAGGAAATAAAATGATGTGTTGCGAAAAGGAAATGAATTGAAAATACACTAAAAAAGTATTACAAAACCCTTACACAAAATCTATCACTATGTTGCTCTAGCCAGTCTATTCATTCCATAGAAATATGTAGCATAATGGAAAAAATACTGAAAATATTTCTGTGCGAAGTCATATCAAAAGCTTAGTGCTAATTAATTTAGACAAGCTGTGATAGGGACATGAAATAAACAGGAGACCGCATGAAAACAGAGAAGGTAAACTGGGCGCTTTCGCTTGCCGCTGTTGGTAACAAGAGAACAGCAAGGCAGCAAAACAATTGAAGGGCAACCAGGTCATGAACTGATAAGATCATACACATTTGATAAAATGATACACCTTTGACACAAACTTAATGTTTAGGGGGTATGATTGAAACCAAAGGCTTAATAGCGGGGATTTGGCTGTTTGCTTCTTTGCTGTTTGAGGTTTAGGTCATTTCATTGATAAATGAAAACAGCAGCAGCTATTTTACAAATTATAATGTAGAAAAAGAAATAAATCCTCATACTTGAAAGAGTTTCTTTATGTCCCATGATCAAATTTTCACCTTACTGGTCTAAGCCGCTGGACTTTTTCATACATCAATTTCCACATAAACATACATACTCTGTATATTATTCTGAGCAGAATGCACCAAAAGTAGCTCTCTGTACTCAAATAATATATTTTGAAGACTATTTTTTTTGTGTATGTTTTAAGTATTTATTATCAATAGAAGTTATAAAATTGTGGTGGGATCAATAAACTGCAAGGTTTTTGAAAACTTTTTTCTCATAGATTGACTCCAGGATTCTTCTAACTTGCACGTTCTTCTTACTGTCTAATTTGCACTTATTTCTTCTTATTCTTCCATGTGATTTGAACACTGCCTTTCTGTAAACAGTTAAGAAATTTTCATAATTATTTGAATGTTCATAAAACATGAAAGACATTCTGAATTTGACTGGAGAAAATGAAGTGAAATAACACTAGTGAGGAAAATGAAATGTAGCTTTTGAACAATTCCTATATTTTTAAAATAGATTCTAACAATTTCTATCTAATTTTTCATTCAGTGGTGGTTATATTAGCCATTATTTTTGTAATTATGTTTACTGTAGTGACCAAAAAGCCTAATCCAACATTCAAACTCTGTTGTACCAGTTTCTGTAGATTATCTAACAGAAACTATCTTCACAATGAATACCTGATCAGTCTGATTCTCCTCTATTTCTAATACTTTGGACCAGGTCCTCAGATGGTAACAGTGGGAATAGCACCATTATATCCACTTCAGCAGCATTGTGGTCTATAATTGGTGATAAAAAGTAGCTTTTTTTTTCTTTTCTGTAATTGTGGACCATTCTAGATTCCATTTCTTTTATAATACTTCAGAGCTTTCCGAAAGTTACATACTGACATTAGTGATAGCATATTTTTTTTCTTCCTATTAGGAGTTTAGGATTTTTTAAATATATGTAAACAGTCAGATATTGCCATAATACCTTATCTTTCTGTGTAGAAATGCTTATTTTGCTCTAAAAAAAATGACTTTGGCATACTTTAATCTACTTTGGAAGCAGGTTAAAATAAACTACATGGAGGCACAATTCACTACACAGAATAACAGTGTTTATACAAGGAGACATTCTGGAATAATAGTTGTGTTCTAAAGTAGTCTTCTAATTAGCTCTGCAATATTTTCTACATACATGCAAGCATCTTCATCTTCAGTGAAGAAACTATATCGTTATCACAGTAATTCTTGCCAACGCCATCAACATATTTTATATATGAATCAGGATTTTATCATGTTTTGTGTGATATATACATAGAGAGAGAGAAATGCTGGTCTTTTCCCCAAACTGCTGGCTGCCTAAGCAAGGAGAATTGGAAAGGGAAAAAAAAAACAACTCCTTCTTTTGGCTAACTGTTTTGATTTGTGCGGCATGGT
>Ga0181612_179879_pt1 | contig 15318 bp, 10 predicted proteins | sample HoacroProtozoa21_FD_119630 | JGI IMG/M metagenome (GOLD analysis project Ga0181612, IMG submission 119630) | Hoatzin crop microbial communities from Cojedes, Venezuel. Combined Assembly of Gp0051906, Gp0051904, Gp0051908 | reverse complement strand
CTCGCTCAAGGCAACATCATCACAAGTGACCACAACCATTCACCAAGTCACCACAGTTTAAATCATACGGCATTATTCACATCCACTGCTTAACATGCATCTCTTGTTGGTTTACATCTGTAAATCTTAGGCATTTGTTCTAAGGACGTGTCCATCTCCCTTGCCAAGCATGCAATGTTTACATGCTTTTGTCTTAGCTTTTCACTTGCTTTCACAGGAAGATCTAAAAAACTCAAGTTAGAAATTAAATACTTCTAGCACAGTCTGTGCTGTAAGAGGTGTCAGGGTTCATAAAAGCTGGTTTCTTCACTTCCAGAAACCCTTCTGACAAGATGTTAGAGAATGAGAAGTGCATGGATTGGTATTTTCTATACTTATAGAGAGATGTTACGATCAAAAAAAGGCTTGACCTGTCTCCATGGCATATTTCCTGCCTCTTCCTTCCATCAAATGAAACCCATGCTGTATTCCTGGCATCCGGGGAGAGCATAATCTGAAAAAGAGAAGAGAACTTCAGGTCCAAACACTACTTTTCAAGATCAAGGAACAAACACCTCCTCCATCTTCCCTCCGAGTATACAACTGACTCTTTGCAAACTTATAGTTGCACTGAAATTCATAATGTGTCCATAATAACCATGCAGTAACGCACCACACAAGTTCCAAACCTTCACGTTTGGTACATATACATACATTTTTCTACATGCAATAAACCCCCTTCTTTATAAGTGCAAGGTCATAAACCAGAAAGACCTTTCAGTTACAGCCAGTGCATGCTTTTATTCAGCTACATGAGGTGACTTAGCATCTCTTTCAAGAAAAATAATAATGGTAATCCAGAAAAATAGATTTTAATACATAATGAAGCTAAAGCTGTCAATTTTAGGAGCTGATGCTCATATTTAACATACATTCCTATTAAGAGAAAATAATTGACTACCATTGGCCAGTAACACCCACTGACATGAAAGTAACTGTGGACTAAGAGCAACGCCATGAAGAAACATTCAATTTATGTTCTAAAACAGGAAGAAAAACCCCAGTACACTCTTAATGCTAATCTTCTAACATCCCTCGGAGAGTCTTTCTAAACATACTAGCTCCCTTCCCACTTAAGCAGACTAGAGGTTTGTAACAGACAAAAGAAGCAGAAAAGGGTTGTTCTTTATACATGGGTATTTGTTAAAAATACACATTAACTAAGTCAATTTTCTATTCAGGTATTACGCATCTTTTTTTCTGCAAGGGAGCATTAACAAGAAATAATTAGTGAATTGCAGATAACTACCAATATACTCAACATCTGCAATATTTGTTGGTTTAGCCATGAAAGCAGAATTTTTCATTCCCTTAAAACACATGCACTTTAGCCAAAATAATGTAAAATCTTATTAGTAGAATGCAGATGTCTGTCTTCCCATTTTGCAAAACATCACATAACTGCAATCCAGTAGGAAGCAATGTAAATATTCCACTAATGAGTATGTACTTTTAAACAAAGATGCATTCTTCAACCAGACTTGATCTGGTCCTCCTACAAATGAAAGCATTTCCTAACTTCTTCTTTGGTCAGATTCACATGGTTATTACACAAGTGTTTAACTTAGAAAGAGAAATAACATAAGAGAAGCTAACCTTGAGTTCCACTCCAGCAGGAACAACAATAGGTCTGAAAGACAACGAGTGAGGGCAGATTGGGGTGATCATTATTGCAGGAACATTTGGATGAATCATAGAAGCTCCTGCTGCAGCTGCATAGGCAGTGCTACCAGTCGGTGTGGAGACAATGACTCCTGTGAAAGGAGCAAAAATTTCACTTACATTAGCATTACAATCCATGTGTTCTTTTGGAAGACGACTAAGAAATAGCACTGTTAGGAAAATAAAGTAGAGAATGTATCAACTTGTATTTCACAGGAGAATTGCAGTCTAGTACACAAAACGTCAGAAACTCCCTTCTAATCCTGCCAGAGCATGCTTGTTCTACGGCCTCATGTAAGTTGCATAAACTTCTAGATCTCAGGTTACGCAGCTTTGTAACAGCGACGTTCTCTTTTTCAAGGGTAATAGCTTTAAAGATGAACTTTTGTACTTCTTGAGTTGCGATCTTAGGCCTTCATCAGATTCCAGATACCCAAGCAAATTTTTTCTGAGGTATTTCTTGCCATTAGCCCTAACATATCAGATTCAAAGAAACTGCCACTTGCCTTCACAAGCCCACCAACAAAGCTTACAACACGTTAATCCTTCATTGTGGAATACATTCATTACCAGTGAATAAACGTACCTATTGTTTGCACACTGATGTTTTCTGTCACCAGTGAACTGAAGCTTGAGATTTTATTTCCATGTGAGAAAATCCTCCAATAAAATAGCAACAGCCTACACATGAACTGATAAGCAATTTAACTCAAGAAGCAGACTCACCATCTCCTTGCACTGTTGTTATCAGGTGCCCATCTAGAAACACATCTACATTGGAAAGGTAAGAAGAAGGACCACGATCCACTACAACTTCATTTAGGACCTGCCATGACATCAAACATTACACCAGTCTGCTATTGCTGACTTGGCTATGCAATAAATGACAAGCCAAAACATGCTTTCCAGATCTTTAAAAAATTCACACTGATACAGTACCTGCCAAGTTAGACTCTCTTTACACTTCTGTCTTATCAAGTGCCAGGTGAAGTTTTTAGATGTTAAGAATTATTTCCAGGAACTGGTTACTAACAATGTGCAGGGCTTTTCTTTTCACTTACAAAAATTTTTGGGATATCCCATTTTAGAACTACTCCTTTGTTTTCAAAATAGAAGGAAAAATATTGCTACAGAAAAGTACAATATTAGCACTTCTGACTGCAGAAAGTAATAAGGTACACCCCTTCCTCACTATTTAGCACACATTGTGAATGACAGCAATATGGATCAGTCCCACACTACTGGGTTAATGAAAGGGGAAAGTTATAATAAAGCAATTACAAAGCAATTTACAAAGAGCATATTAATTCTTTTGCTTATTTTGCCCTCTGACCTGATATTGCATAATCTGCTTGCCCACTTCTTTCTCTATATTTGTAGACACCACTCCATTTTCTTCTATACCATTTTGTACTGTTATTTTCTCTCTGTGCTCTTTTACTACTTTCACTTTCAGCCTGCTTCGTAGAACAAGTGCTGCATTGCCTAGAAGCAAAACACAGGAGAAAGCACACCAAAACGATATGCTAGTATAGCAAACAAAACCCGGTAATGACTAGCAAACTGTATGAAATGTCATCCATCGCCCATGCTGTCAACGTTCCCAACTTCATTCACAAGATAGTTGTCTACACTTGGTTAAAGCTCAAAACCAATTTTAGTAGCAATGAGAAAATTAAAGTAATATTTGAACCCAGTCCCCTCCTCCCTTTCCTCATCATGTAAAAAGAAAATTTAAGTTTTATATGGACATTATCAAGACTGAAAAACACTGTTAGGCTCACGTGATCTTCACTAAGTCAAAAGCTAAGCTTAAGAGAATTAGGGCATTAGAAACATCTATTAAAAGGCAACATTCTAGCAATGCGAGAATTTTATACATCTTTCCAGGAAGTTACTTTGGATGCAACTTGAATAACCTCATGTTGAAGACGCAAAGTATTTCTTTCCTCAAATACTTTATTTGCCTGACTTCTCAGTATTTAAGCACTGCACTGATTAGAGAAACAGACTACCACAGACTTCAGAGCTCCCCTCTATTTGTATGTTCAGCTGTCATTTAACTTCAGTTCTACATCATCCTTTACTTGTTTACTACACACAGGACAAAGTTATTTCTCAGCCATTTGCCTTCACAGAGCAGCATGGAAAGTAGCACTGAATGGGTCAACGCAATGCAATACTTGTGTTAGTTTAGTACACATATCTCGTGACTCAGTCTTACGGGACAACTTAAATGAGTTAGTTAAGAAATTTTATTAGTCTTGGAAAAAGCTACAGAAAATGTAACAAACAGAAACACCACACCTTGTCCCCTTAAATTTACCTTCTATAACCTGAGTGACTTGGGACTGAAAATTCTCAAAATTAAATGGAGTAAGAAATCCAAGGGATCCCAGATGAAAAGCCATAACTGGAGGTACACTACCCTATCAATAAAGAAAAGAATTTAAAAGCTACTGAATAAAAGCAATTCATACTTCAACTAATTGCCTGTAAATATTTTGACTATTGATGTAACTTCAACTGTGCATAATTAAAACAACACATTACATACATTATTTTCAGAAGGTACAGGGTAAAACAGGCTTGATAAAAAAAGGAATGAACAGCAAAGGACAAATGCTGAACTCAGTAACAAAGAAAAAAAAACCAACCTTCAACTACTTCAAAAGAAAGAGAGGTCTTTAAGTCTCTTTCCCATAAAGACCAACCTGGAAAAGTGAAGAAGCGTAAAGTAAGGTCCCATCTCCTCCCAGGCATATGATAAAGTCTATCTGATTGGAGATATCATCATAATCTAGAAGCAACATTGAAATACAAGTTTTGAATTAAGTTTTACCAACAGTCCTAATGTCCTAACATAAATTAAGTGCAACACGCCAACATTCACTTACAAATATGAAACAACACAACTAAGATGCAACAACAGCTGCTCACAATAGACACGTTAGTGCAACAAACTTGACCCGATGACTGAGGAAATACCAAGACAAACAAGCAATACACTTCAACTTTACTTTCAAGAAGTCACTACCATACCTTCTCTGAAGGTGCAAAATTTCTTCTTCACTGGTCCAAAATTATCATCGTTAGCTATAGCAGGGTCTTCCAATACTTTTTTTTCTACATACACTATCATATTGTTCTCCTTAAGAGAGGCAAGACAAGCTTGTTAGTAACAATGTTAAAATGAAAAAATATTTGACTCTCCCCATAACCTGCATTAGTTTAAAACTTCTGAACAGTATTTTACACAAGCAGTCTGCATCTGTTGGTTGTGGGGTTTCTTGTTAACGTGTGGGCAGCACACACAGACCATCTAATAAATTAAATAAAACGTTGAAATACAGATTACACAATGCGGTAACATTGCTATGTTTGCTCAAGGCTTAAAGGATTAAGCTTTTTATATCCCATTCCCTGTAATTTAAAACTGCAAACAGAATGAAGGAAAGTTTTTACATTTTTTTTTTTAAGCTCTGTACTTCAAGTACTTAAGTACTGATCTTCAGCTCCGAAACAAGTTTTACTACTACCAGTGGCAATGGGTGTAACAATTTGTTTGCACTACACAATTCTGCACATTCCACAGTCAACAGAATCAGTAACTGAAAAGTGATGTAAAATTTTTAATTATGGTAAAAAATGGAATTTACATTTCACTACCTCAGTAAGATACACACAAAGCTCTTTAAAAGGCTGCAGCAGACTGGCATCACGTATCTTTTTAATAACAAGGACGCTCTTGGGAGGTTTGTTCCATGTCAACCGCTGGCTTGCTGGATCCTGAATGTGCCTACCGAACAGGAAGACAGACAATGTTACTACATTTTGCTTTGACAACATTCTGGTCTATTAAGAATATATCCTTAGGTACAACTGCACGCAGTCCTAGGACAACAGCAAGAAGGATGCAATAGATCGTACTATAAAAAGATGCTTCTGCCCCCATGAAACCAATCAGTGCTCCACTGCATTAAGATGGTAACACAGCATTAAGGTGTCCATTCTGGTAACTGCCACCACGCTAAGAACACGTGCAAACAGGGACTTTAACAGAAGCACTACAAAAGCTCTTGGATCAAGTGCTTGAACTGACATCTTCCCTGATGCTTCCAGCCATCAGGCTTGCCTCTATCTCGTTTTAGTGCTCTCTTCTCTTAAGCCGACTCAAAATAAGTAGAGACATCTGACTAGAGAATCAGAAAAAGCTACAGCATTATTGTTCTTCCAATCCAATACTGCAAGTCAACAGCTTAAATCAACATAAATTTAAAAAATAGTGCAATAGTTCCAATCCAAATACTCTTTCTTTTTCAGCAATGTTTCCTTCAGCATTTTTTCACTGATATCAGTATACAGTCACAGTTTTTTCAATACAGTTTCAAGCCTGTAGATGCAGACACAAATTCTACAGTTTTTTCTGTTCATACTAAACAACACTATCACAAGAGAAGAGCAAATAATTAAGATTCACAGTCATCTGTACTAAATCCTTAAGACAAGCTTTAACAACTATAAAAAAAGCTATTGTACCTAAACTCTATTCTGAGAGGTCTGCACTTGCAACTCTTACACCTCCTACCTTAAAGCCTCAAAAATAAAGAGCTTAAACAGGAACAGATGTCTGTACGTTTCTGTTCCAGGCAAACATTACAGATATGTAAGCATATATACCTTTTCAGCAAAATTTCTTTAAAACTCTCATCTACATATTAATTTTATTTTTGTGTTGATCCCAAAACAAGTTAATCTGCTTAAAGTAGCACAACTACCACTTTAAATTAAAACAAAAAAGAAAAACCAACCAAAACCCACAAAACTTTAAAAAGTATTTTAAAACTACTGCCTGCTTGTTGTCAGGACAGCATTCTAAGACTTGAGAACCTCAAGAACTAAATGTATGTACACAATTAATTTTGCGGCCTTCAAGAGGGTCCAGTAACATCCAGTAACAGAACTCTCATGTTGCTCTATAACACATTTAGCTGATTTAGGAACACCCAGCTGTATTTTTCTTCTTCTTTTATATCCACTTGTAAGCTACATAATTTCACAGATGTATCTCACATATAACAAGCATCCCATCCTTTTCCATATGGTGCAGATATAATCCATAAAGCAAAGCAGATTAGTCTAAATGCTGAACAAGCCAAATTTACAGATTTGGATTTTGCATTTCCAGAGTTAAATTAAAACAGATGATCATGGTGGAGGTGCAATAACCTGTTCGTTTTACTTTCCAAAATGCTTGTATTTGACATACAAATACAGCAGAAACTAGAGATTAATGAAGTAGTCTAATGCCAATAATGTTTACTAACAAACAGTGCCATCACTCACTCTCTAAAAATATGATTACACTACATAGAACGCCACAAATAAGCAGTTACACTCAGTATCACATACAGGCTTTCACCGTTACGTTATGCATTTTACAGCCAAAGAATCATCGAATAGCGGAGGCTGGAAGGCACAGTCCAGCCCAGTCCCCTGGCTCAGTCTAAGGGCATTCTGAAGACACCATACTCAGTCTCAAATATCGCCATGAATCTGAGATGACTACGAATTTGGAAGGCTTCCTCTGACTTGACTAACTAGCCAATAGCTAAAATGAAAATAAAATAAAATTTTAAAAAATGAAAATAAAATTAAAATAATAATAATATAAACAAAAAAGGAAGAGTTGCATTAATGTGTTTATTGCTGCAGAACAGTTGCAAAGGAACTGAAGCTGAAGTTTTATATGCTATTTCCAATACAAATGGTGACTAAGGAAGCATTTTCTATACTACAGTTCATTTCAAACAATTAAATGCCTCAATACCATTAAAAGGTAAAAAATGCATGTAGAGCAGCCACCTCCAAAACCATTTCAAGATGATTATGCTATCAGCTAAAACTGGCAAAGAACTAAAGATTGCAGCACTGCTTTTCAAGAAAGAAACCTAGAACAAATACAGCCTTCATGCAAACAAAAGACAGTCTGCCTCTTTCAACTGTACTCACCCATTCCACGGAGTTCTACTAAATGAAAGATTATTCCTAACATGCTTCAAGATCTTCATGTTTCTTTCCAGGAGTCAGGCAAATGCAACAGCACCAAAAAAAAAAGGCTGAGGCTTTTATCACTTACTAATAAAAGTGCTACCTCAAAAGAAAGTATTTTTCTCTGAATTATTTTTTCCCCACTCAAGCATTACTTTCATTCAGCCCCAGTAAAAAGTTGTGAGGCTTTACAGAAAAATCCTGAATAAAATGTTTATTTCAGATCTTCAGAGGCACAATTTAATAAGAAAAATCCCATTTCAAGAAAGAGTTTAAAACCAGGTATTTGGCCTCCCCTCTCCCCAATAACGCAGGCACCCGATTCTTTTTTCACTGAGTAGCTGTTCAGTTCCTCTGCTCATCTTACACAACAGCCTTCGGAAAGCAGGTTTTTCAATACAACCAATACTAGCACTTGAAGAGGCACCAAGACCTTCACTAACCTATGCCTGTACATAAATACTAAAAATTGCTGTTTAAAAATTCTCTCCAGTGAAGAGAGTTTAACAACATTACTGACTGTAGAGAAGAAAAACCCAAACAAAAAGCTTTTGCTTGTTTTTAGAAGCCACAACAAAAACCTTAGGTGTAGCAAGAATAGTAATTTACAATCTGGTCTTCAGGCAGTGCTTTCCTTCAGCCACCCGAGAGCACCCTCTACTCCCCCGCCATTCCGAACACGGCACCCGCAGCCTTCTTTCTCCCCGGCAAGCAGCGGGCGTAGGGTATCGCCCGCAGCTCTGCGCTCCACCGGTCTCGACGCGATCGTTATATTGCACAGCACCGGCCCAGCCCCTGGGGAGGAGCGTGCTCACCACAGCCAGGTGGGTGAACGTACAGCGCACGCTGGGTGTTCAGCTGAGCTGCAGCACTCCAAGCCACCAACTTCGAACAGACGGAAGGAACGAGGAAGCTACGAGCTGCTGCACAGCGCAAGATTTCCCCCGTACCTTCACAGGAAAAGTCAGGGCACCACCAACCAGTTTTTAGGGTGACTACTACTATTCAGGCAAAGATTTAGGCAAATAAATACTTAAATATCTTACGTTTAACTGAAAGAACAATGAAATAACTTTGTAAAGGGACAAAAGTAGGGACCACTAACGTGGTTAATCTGCAGGACCCTGACATTCCTCGTTTGAGCAAGTCAAGACACCACTTATTAACATGGTATAAAAAGCAACACTTTTACACCACCCAACCTACAAAATTGAAATGTTTACATGTCAGCTAAGCAGAAACTAACCCTGATTTTCTGATTAAGTTTACCAGCAGAGCTTAAAAGCAAACTTGCCTTAATGATATCCTACACTGCAAGTGCCATATATCAAACACAGAAATCCAAACTAGCTCAAACGCGCAATACCAAGAGAGGGGAGAGGGAGATGACTTTCCTCGGATTCCACAGCACACAGAGCAATTTCTCCTCCTTTCCTTGTGTTGTCCACAATTTTTGTTTCCTCTGTCATTCAGAAACACTGCTCTTCATATATTTCAACTTGATGGAACAAACAAAACGCTACCAATAGCTTCTCCATACCATAATTAGCTGGCTACAAGGGTGTTTAATACACATGGTGAGTTTACTGTCAGTTATGTTGGAAAGTGGTTGTTACAGCTGCCATTGTTGACAAACTACTACGGATTGCAGATTATGCAAAACATGTCTAAAGAAAGCTTCAGTAGTTGATACTATTCACGTGCCCTGCTGTATTTTTATGTGAAATGGTTCATTTTTTTTTTCCCCAAAATAAATATACTAAGAATTCCCACTTGTTTAGGTAGTAGATAGTGGGCCTAAGAACACCACATGAACTAGTAATGTAAAACCAGTAAAATTCACTTCCTTTTAGGTCTGTTAAACTGCAGGAAGCATTCCAACCAGCAAAACCACTATAAATCCATACAGAGAAATGCTGATTATGTCCTATCACCCCGTGGGAGAAGAAAAAGCCCCAATGTCATTCAAACCCATATTATACTTTTCAACATGCAGATCAAGCTAATGCATATCTCATGGGGTTTTACTTCAGAACACAGTTCCGCAGCGCTATCCGTTCTCCTCTCAGACTGGCTTTTCAAATGGTCAGCGTGCGATAAAAATGGCAGGTCAATTCTGGCAATGCAGACCCCAAGCTGAGAATCGAGCAACATGAAAATCTCTAAACATCACGCAAAATACAAACAATGCTGATCAGGGGGTGAACAGAGGAGAAGCAAACTTTTTTCTTTTACACAGAATAAGCATAATATCATTCATTTGACAAGTACTCACATAATCGTTTTAGGATTCTGCAGCATACAGGCCTTTGGTCCAAATGTGGTCACTGGGCATGGTCCATGCAAGGAGCGTGTTCTCCTAAACACATATATATATAAAAATGATCAATAAGTAAAAGAAATGTGATGACAAACTGGGTATAATTAGCTCCCCAACCATCAAAGACACTTTGAAAAAGTCGTACTAGGCAATACAAGGCAAAGAACATTTCTTAAACCTGCATTTGTGATGGACCAGTTGATGTAATTTCACACGTACTAGCTATCACATTACAAATCTAAAACTTAACTCCTCTACCTACTCCTCGAAAGCAATTTTTATCGAAGCCTCACTCACAGCTTAGGCCCTCCACATAGTAAGTAATCACTTCCTAAATATTAGTACCAGGCACATATTCTTCCTGTATTCTTTTACTCTTCACTTTGCACAAAGGCAGCATCACAGCCTCAAAAAAAGATACGGTGAAGTTTTCTCAAGTTGGTTCTATGAATTCATGTCAAGCCTGCAAAGATTCTATTTAGTCTCAACTCCTCTGGACACTACAATGCAGAATAGTATATGTGTCTCTCAGACCAAAAAAATGTGTAGATAAAACCAAAATTATAAAAACATAATCCATTTTCAAGGTCTCGCTGCTGTGAAAAGGAAAAATCCTATGTTTAAGAAACAAATCAGATAATTCCCATTTCAGAATTAGCTACATAATTCTTACATACTAAAAAAACCTTTATTTTTATTTAAGCTACAGTAAGAAGGAATTTAAATAACTAAAGGGCACATTTTTCAACTCCTCAATTTATTGTAATCCTAAATAATAGTCAGCATGACAGCATACACAAGTATTCAACACTTCAAGTACACAACCATGTACTTAAGTAGTAGTTGCCTGAACATTTCAAATTTTGTAGGAAGTTACGCAGTAACAAGAAGAAATCAGATGAGACTTATGACAACATTCACAATAAACTCAAAATATCTCTGTAATAACACTAGCTGAGCGAAACTGTAGTATTCAGTTTTTGTTATATAATTCAGTAGTCGCACTACAAGTGTGCCTAACCAATTAATTAAAACACAAAACATAAACCACGGCTTTTGATTATATAGCGCAAGCACTTCCTCTTCCGTAATATTTTGGCATGCATTAATTTCTGTTGACAATTAGCAAGCATAAAAACAACACTACACATAAAACCAAAAAAATAAGCCCAAAACTGTCGTTTTCAGGTCATATTCTCAGAAAAAAACCCTACAATGACTGATAGTTGTGTATCACTAGTGTGTGTAAACCATTAGTCTGCATCAATTCCTAACTGCCACCAGCTTCACTGCTGCAGACACAATAATCACGATACTTGCTTTTCTGTATTTCTTAAAGCACTACATCTTATCTAAGAGCATGCCATTTTAGAACAGAACATGCAGAATTAGTAAATCTGGTATAAATACACATAAACTACCTTAATGAGTGCTATTCATCTCAGTAAGGTACAGTAACATATACAAATTAGGCTACCCAGTGTAAGTCTTGACAAGCATTTACAATGAAATCTCCAACACCAAGGCAACACCTTCAGATTATTTTGCCACAGACAACACAGTAATGGTGTCCCAATCATTTAAACACTTTTTTTTGTTGCTTAAATCTTTGTACTTAGTAAATTAAGAACACACAAATCCTTCAATTCTAATGTATACAGAGATATATATCTGCAGTACCAGGCCTTAGTTTTGAATAGGTAGACAAAAATGCTAATTTTTCCCATTTATTTATCTAATAACAGCTAATATGATCTTTGCATTCAAATAAACAGGAGCTCTCAAATGTCATTTATCCTCAAACTGAAATCCCACCCAGAACACAGGATTACTCCTAGCTCTAGCATAAGATTATCTGGAGCAAGTCAGAACTGTTCTGCCTTACTTCCCTCCCACCTCCTCCAGCAAATCTGTAAATGGGAGTAAAACTTACTCAAGTCATGTAACCGGCTGAAACATTATGTAAATGCTATTAGAGTTATTCCATTAAAAAGAAGGGGGAAATATGCCTTTCCTGTTCTTACTTCAATTAACACAGGAACTGGTAAATCACCTAATGCTTGGCAGTAACAAATCATTACCGCATTGCCTTCTATTGTGTACATTGTACAGGAGCTCAGACCAGCCTGATGACTCATTCTTAGTACTAAAAACACCCTCAGAAATCTAATAAAAATCAAAACCAGATGACAGGTTAAAAAGACATGATTAAGGAACAACAGCAACATCTTATTTGTTCCATGTCTAATAAAACATGCGTAAGATTTTAATTTCAATCATGAATTTCCTACATCTAACAAAGAGGTGACATCTGTTTATCAAATTATTTTTTCCATTTATGAGTCCAGGCATGACTAATTCAGTCAGATAAGATTATTACTAAGTGTTTTATAAAGTTTACTTTATTTATATTAAAAAAGAAAAATGAGCAAGGACCGACATTATTAGAGATTAATGTGCATACCAATATGTGTAAAGGAATGATAAGTCTCTATCTACTTGTGAACAACTACACTTAAAATCAGGATAGTTAAACCAATCCCTGGCAACGCCACCTCCCACTTCTTGCTCCGCTCAAGCTTCTCCCAAGTAACTGTCTCTTTTGCATCCTTTCAATAAAGATCATTATTCCTTGCCACTCCCAGTAACCGGCTAAACTCTGTTCCTGCAAGAGGCATTAAATATCCACACCTGACCTTCACAACATTCAAACAAAGTTTTCTCTGCAAATGCTAATTAATAATTGGTATACTTGTTGTTTGAGATTTTACTTGATTTTATTAGTACTCAATCTATGCACTATTCCATCAATAAAAGGTAAAATGTTTGAACGAACAGAATTTATAGTTATTAGTAGTAAGACTGTTTTTCCTAAAAATGAGCAGCAACGCACTGGAAATTATACATCTTTTAGGAAAATACACTTGTCAGTTCAAAGCAGATAGGCAACTACTTCAATCTGAATACTATAAAGCAAGCCTATAATCACTTCCTGACATTCTGCAAAATGTCTTGTGACAATTTTGCACAAAATTGAAGACCACCAGTGAATGAATGCAGAGCAGCTTAATGAAAAAAAATCTCTTAAACAATAACCCCAATTCAAACCCACAACGGATAAGGTCTACAAAGATCACTCCTAGTTTTAAAGTAGTTGTTTAGCCAGAAGATAATAGCATACAAAAATTTAGACCACGTGGTCTTCTACACAGGTTGACTGAAGTCTACATTCTTAAAGGTTTAAGTGGAGGAGGGAAAACACCAGTTACACAGCACACTTTTAAAGTAAAGTCTTATGGATTGATTGTAACACACAACACACTAGCCAGAACAGTACAGTCAGAGCACAACCCTTGTGCACGTTTTCCAAAAGCATTAAAGCACACTGACTTTCCATACTGCATATGCAAAGCAACTATTTTCCTAACCTTTTCGCCTCTTCAGATAAAGGCTTTTGTTATGCCTCCCTTCACCATAAAGCTTCCCCCTGTGATGTTCAGCCTCACCCATATGTGCTCTGCCTTGTGAGGGCATTCCTACCAGCAAAGCAGTAACTCTGGATGAGAAGTTCATCTGTTGAGAAACTCCTCCATGTTTCTGCCTGTGCTTTTACAGAGGGTCACAATGGAAGTAAGGTAAAGTTCTGCTGTGCTTCCCACAAGTGCAAGATACACTGCTATTCAATATTTACAACGGGTCCAAAGACCACAAAATGCTATCCAAGCTGTTCACATGACAAGAGTCTTGCAACCAGATTAGAAATTTGGCTCAAAGAAAAAAATGGGCGTTTCTCACTGCTGTGAAACAATTCGCAAGCACAAACTTACTTTGCGCTGCCTCACATTACCGTATAACCTAAACACTCACACGGGTTTTTAATACGCAGCACCAGAGCTCTAGCTGGAGCACTTGTAAAAACCTGCAGAAGTGTCTTTGCCGTTGATTGATTCTTTTTTGAAATTACGAACTCTGCAGATACCTACCTGTTTTGACAGCCATGCCATTTTGATTACAGGTCTGCTCTTTGGCTAGCCCCCACCTTTAACTTCCTGCCCTCATTTTGGACTAACAACCTTCTGAAGTGCATTTTAAGACTCCCTTAAAAGCAACTTGCTGAGCAAGAGGTAAACTTCTGCCTACTAATTAAAGACCTGGAACCAAGCACGGAACTCTTCCTTTCTTGTGAGCTGCTATCAGGCTACGAATTAACATTGCTCAGTACAGATGCATTTGTATTTTATTTCTGGAAGGTACTTAAAATTTCTTAAGCTAGATTGAAATATGACAAATATCATAGCATTCAAAGTTCAAATCTATCCCAAAACCCTGGAAGTCAAGTACTTAGGCACAATGGGTTCCTCAAATTTAAAAATTAACAGCTTGTGTTTATCTGCTTATAAACAACCTTCCAAGGCTGCTTATAACTTTTATATAAAGTTGTCCCCCTTTGGGTTTTGGTTTGTGTTTTGTTTTTGTTTTTTCTTTTCCCGTAAAGGTAGCAACAATAGGAAGAACCAAGTGCCCTACCGGAATTCTTTGGTGCTTCCTAGGGCTGGTGAAGCAGACAAACTTCGTGACTTAGCTCGTCCCCGGCTAGTATTGCTCCACTCCTCATCATCATGACACGTTGAGCAATGAAAAGCAGTATCTGAGCTCACATCAGCCTTGCTGGCACACAGTTTTTCTCGATTCATCTCCATACTGGAAGTGAAGTGACCTCAGTGAGAGAGAAATTCAATTCCTGTGGAGAAGCAGCAGAAGAAAGGTGATAGGGAGAAGACAGAAGAAAAATATCAGTATTAGCAAAGCTAATAGAGTGACTACTAAACACTGAGTTCACACAATTTGATAAACACTTCTCGAAAGGATATGGGTAATTGAGGAAGCTCTTCAAGTTAATCAGAAGACACTGGCAGGAAAAATAACCAGAACTAAAACACATTATGTTGCCAGATTCAGAAGAGGCTCAATAGAAAGCCATTTCAAGGCCAGCACAGATTCACATCTCTGCTTATAGATGGGATACAATAAACTTATTTTAGACACTGAAGAGGAAGAAAAGCTTTAAATATTCGCCAAGGAATCAAGACTCAGGAAAAACTACTGAAGTCTCCTATTAGGTGATACATATATCGAACGAATAAAACTAGAATGCTCTAAGCCATAACAGAAAAAACCCTGTCAAATTAAGCAAAAAAATAACACAATAAAGATAATCTTGATAAACTTTAGCTCTTCACAAAAGT
>Ga0181612_124178_pt1 | contig 15319 bp, 13 predicted proteins | sample HoacroProtozoa21_FD_119630 | JGI IMG/M metagenome (GOLD analysis project Ga0181612, IMG submission 119630) | Hoatzin crop microbial communities from Cojedes, Venezuel. Combined Assembly of Gp0051906, Gp0051904, Gp0051908 | reverse complement strand
TATTCTATAATAGGTGAAGAAATAGAGGAATTATCATGAAAAAGAAATTACTAGCTATTATAAATATTCTATTAACATTAATTATGTTAATAATATTACTTATTATACCTATAAGTGATTACTTTATAACACTTATCTATCTTACATTATTTATAGGTTGGGCATTACCATACTTCATAAATATCTTAATATGTATAGCATTATTTAAAAATACTCATCATAAACTAAGTATAATATTAAGTTTCTTAAATATTATCTTAACAGAACTTCTAATATACTTAGTAATTCAATTACTAGATAAAAACTTTATTATAGTTCTAATAGAATATATAATATTAGAACTTCTTAGTATAGCTAATTTTATTCATTATATTATTTATTTTAAAAGAAATCCTAATCCCGAAAATAAAGAAATAAAAGAAAAGAAAAAGAAAAATAATGGCGCTATTGTATAATAAAACTAAGATTTAATAAATCTTAGTTTTCTAATGTACAATTACCAAGTTTATAAGTATCACTTATTTGACATCTAATAGTTACATCTTGGTTACCTGTATAATTAAACTTACCATCCCATTCAATTAAAAAATAATTGCTACTAGAATCTTCTTTATATAAAGACTTACTAGTATATAACTTATACTTATCATTATCAGTAACTAAATAACCGCTTACTATAAAATAATTACTTTTAACTTGTTTAATATTATTATATAAATCATTAAATTCTATTTTAATAGCACTATTATAATTAATATCTTCTTTACTTATCTTAGCTAAATCCATAGAATCATCTTTTAAATCTATAGTACCAACAAAATATACTTTATCTCCCTTACTTACATTAACTTTATCTTTAGATATAGATGTTACTATAGTATTTTCATTATCAGTAATCTTAATAATACTATTAATACCATCATCTTTAATACTTTTAATAATACCTTGACTTAAATACCAAGTCCCAGATTTATATTTAACATAGTTAAGTAAATATTTCTGTGTAATCTTAATATCTTCTCCAAGACCTTTTTCTACACTATTAACATTATTTACATCACTAACATCAATAACTTCTTTAGTTTTTTCTTCTTCTAATTTCTTATTTTGTTTATCTATAATACGATTCCAAAGTAAAACACCAAGTATCATTAAAATTATTAAAATAATAAAAATTATTAAAACTTTATATTTCTTCATCAAATCGCCTCATAAATGTATTATAATATATTTTGATATTAAATAAAACAAGGAGATGAAAAAGGTGGAAAAAGTAAATAAAGAAGATATCTTAGAATATTTTGCTAAAGAAAACGGCTTTAGTAAATATAATAAAATGCAAATAGATGAATTAACAGAAGAAGAATCTATTCTTAGTTGTGAAATAACAGAAGACTCTTTAAATCCTAGTAAAATTGTTCATGGAGGATTAGTATTTGGTTTAGCAGATACTGCTATGGGAACACTTGCTTATATGACTGGTAGAGGAGTAGTAACAGTAGATTCAACTATTAACTACTTAAGACCTACTAAAGGTAATAAAATAACTTGTATAGCAAAACCTATTAAAATAGGAAAAACCCTAGGTGTATATAAAGCTACTATTTATAATGAAGATGGTACAGAAACAGCATATATAACAGGAACATATATATTTTTAAATAAAGATATCAATAAATAATATCTTTTTTTTAGTAATAAATGATATAATAAGAATAGTAAAGTAGGTGAGTAGAATGTTATTACATGAATTAAAATGTCTAGAGATATTAATGCGTCAACTAGTATATAATACTGATTTACAAAAAGAAATCCATTCTGAACTACCTAGTTTAACTGATTTTGATACTAAAAAAAATAATTTATTTAATATAATATCTATTAATAATTTAATAGCTAATTATAATACCAGAAGTCCATTTTCTTTAGAAGAATTTTTAAAAACTGGTAAAATACCTGGTATCTATGAAGAAGAAACTCTTGTTCCCACAATTGAACCAAAATACTATAATCGTCTAAAACAATTTTATAAAGATTTAATTAAAGCTTTAAAAGATGAAGAATATGTCTTTGATGAAAATAATAATATTTATGTAGCAAGTGAAGACATAGAAGTAGTTATCCCTCAAATTTGGTTATATCGTTTATCTGAAGGATTCAAAAGAAAAAAATATGAAAGAGTATACTTTTATAATAAAAATAAAGAAACAACTATTACAGATAAAGATAGTTTAATAAATTATATTCAACATACAAAAACATTCTTAGTAACATTATCATCTCCTAAAAATGATAACTATGAAAGTACATTTAATTTAGCAACAAAACTAACTAATGATGAACTTAAAACTAAAGAAGAAATTAAAGTAGATGATATAATTGAAATATTTAAAGATAATATATCTAATGATTATAAAGTAAATATAAGTAAATATAAATTAAAAGATTTATTTTGGTTAGTAAATAAAGCAGAAGCTATGGGACTTGACTTCTATACCTTAACATTTAAAGAGCAACAAGATACAATAAATAATTGGATAATAGAATTTATAAATAGTAATGATCGAACTATTATGATAGCAGAAGAATATATTTTACTAACTAATTCATATAAACAAGAACTATATAACTTTAATAAACAAGATATCTTAATAGGATTATGTAATATATACTTAAAAATAATTAGTAAATATGATATTGACTATGATAATATTTCTTTATCTAATTTAAAAATAGATAGTTATCTATCTAATACTTTAATAAAATATCAAATAGATCAAAAAAATAGTATTAAAAAAATTAATAATTTAAAAGATGAAATAAAAAATATTCAAACATTAACTAATAAACAAAATATTGAAGTAAAAAAATTAGATTTAATAAAAGATAAAAATAAAATTCCTAAATATCGTGAAAACTTTATGGAAATGGCATCTGACTATAGTAAATTACAACTTACTTTAGATAAAGAAATGAAAGAACTAAAAGGTTTAGAAAACTATATTCGTTATGAAAATGAAACATCTATTACAGATCTTATCTTTGATAATAATGAAAAAATGTCTTTAATAAGTTCAGTATTAGATAATGGTAGAATATATATAAATCAACATGGTACTAGAATAATCTTTGAAAAATATGATGAATACTTAGGCAAAACAATATTTAAAGCATCTATAAATATTAAAGATTTAATTACTTTAATAGAAGATATTAACTATAATATTCAAGAAGAATACAAATTAAGATGATTTAATCATCTTTTTTTTGTATAATATAAGTGGTGAAGAATAATGGGACTAACTGTAAAAAATAAAAATAACTATGATTTAAAAGATAATGTAGCAAACTTTTTTTCTTTAAATAACGAAGAAGTAAAAGAAGATTATAATGATTTAAAAGAAAAAATATATGCGCTAGATATAGATAACGAAGAAAAAGCTAATATCTTAAATATAATAAGTAATTATAGTAATATTAATTCATTTAAAGAAAAAAATAAATTAAAAAAAGAAATAGATAAATTCATAGATAAATATAATTTATAAGAGGTGTCTTATGCCAAAAGAATTAGAAACTTTATTAAATTTTATCAATAGTAATAATTCTTTTTATAATGCCATAAATAATAATGAAGAAATAGAAGTAGATGATAATATCTTATTTGAAAGTCTAATATTATATCTAAAATTAAATGAAGACTTATTATGGGAATTAGATTCTCCTAGTAGATATAAAATAGAAAAAATCTTATCTACCAACAATCTTAGTATTAAAAATAGATATATTATAATAGATAATAAACATAAATTATCTTTTAGAAATTTACTTGAAATAATAGAAGATTTAAATAGAATAAATCGTAATAAAAGAATAATTCGTTTTCATACTCCAAGAAATAGTCATAATAATAATCAACCAACTACTAATCAAATTAATCAAGTATATCGTTTAAAACCTTATGAAGACAGACTATTTAAAAATTATAAAGAAAGATCTATCTTTTATGAAAAAACTCTTAAAGTAAATAAAGATACTAAACTATATATTAGAGATACTAATACTAAATTCTTATCTTTAATAGAATATATTATAAATAAAATTATAAATAATGATTTAAATAAAGTAGATAGAGATAATTTATTATTTTTCTATTCTTGTTTAAGTTTATATCCATTAACATTAATTCAAAAAAAATATCCTACCTTAGTAGAAAATCTTGATTTTCCGCAAGAAGAAATAGGTCTTACTAAATCAACTTATGAAGAAGCTGAAATTATTCAATTAGAAAAAGAAAATCGTAATTTAAATAATAAATTAAGAAAAGTTAACTATCAAAAAATATCAACAGGTTACGGAAGAAATATGCCTCCATTCCAAAAAAATTTTATTGATAATCAAATAAGAAAATTAGAAGAAGAAATTATGAATAATAAATTTGAATATTATTTAAAAACTAGAACATCTAATATATATAATGATAATTTAATATATTATTTAAATCAAAGTATTATATCAGGTAATGTTGAAATAAATAAATTTTTTGAAGACCCTTTACTTAAATTTTTCTATATAGAAGAAGATGAAACTAAATTTTATTGTGCTATGCATCTAAGTACTTTTACTAAATTATCTAATGATGATAAAATAATCTCCTTTATTGAAGGAGCTAAAAAGTATCGCTTAGAAATCTAAAAAATAACCAATTACTTGGTTATTTTAATTTACTAAATATATTTCCTAACTTATCATGAATTACTAAATCAGCCATCTCGTCATATTGTGTACTATCTTTATTTATAATAACTAAGTTAGTACCTTTAAAATATCTTATATACATAGCAGCAGGATATACTACTAACGAAGTACCAGCAACTATTAAAGTATCACAATTACTAATAAAATTAATCGCTTTACTAACAGTATCTTCATCTAAAGGTTCCTCATATAATACAACATCTGGTTTTATAATTCCACCACAACTACATCTAGGTATATCATTAGAATTAAATACATCTTCTGCTAAGTATTCTTTATGACATTTCATACAATGATTTTTATATACTGTTCCATGTAATAATAAGACATTCTTACTACCAGCTTTCTCATGTAAACCATCTATATTTTGTGTAATAATAGCTTTTAATTTACCTTTATCTTCTAACATCTTTAAGTATTTATGAGTTACATTAGGTTCAATATTTAAAGTATTTAATTTATCTTTATAAAACTTATAAAATTCATTAGTATGTTCATCAAAAAAAGTTCTACTTAACATAACTTCTGGTGGATAATCATATTTTTCATTATATAAACCATCAACACTTCTAAAATCTTTAATACCAGACTCTGTACTAACACCAGCTCCTCCAAAAAAGACTATATTATTAGAGCTATCAATAATTTTTTGTAACTTTTCGTAATTTTCCATCCAATCACCACTTATATTATATTATAAATTTGATATAATATAAATGGTGGTAATATGAATAATAAAATTGTATCTATCTTAGCAAGTATTCTTTTAATATGTACTTTATTCTTTTTAATAATAATTATTAGTGCTCGTAGTTATTTAAATTATGATAATGTCTATAATACAATAGAAAAAATCTATCATAAAGATTCTACATATGATGATAATTACTTCAGTAATTTTATTTTAAATAGAAGTACTTATAAAGAAGAACTAGCTCCTTACTTAGATAGTTCTAAAATAGAAGAAGAATATCTAAGTTATGTATCTAAATATATTTTATATATTAATGGTATTCCCAAATACTTTGAACCAGATTCAACTAATCTAAGTAATATAATTAAAGAAGGGATTATTAATTATCAAAAAGATACAGGGACTCAAATTAGTAGTGATGAAATTACTAATATTATAAATAGTACTATTAAAAATGCTCAAGCAGTAGGCAATCAAAATGATGACTTTAAAAAAATAATTGAATTAATATATTCTAATAATGTAATAAGTATTATCTTAGCAATAACAGTTATTTCTCTTATTTTAATTATCATTTTTAATAGAGAATTTAAATATATTATAAAAAATATTAGTATTATTTTATTATCTTTAGGAATCTTATTAATACTATTTAGATTATTTATACCATTATTTATAATTAATTCAGATAAATACTTAAGTGGTCTAATTAATGGAATAGGAACATACATTTTAGTATTTGGTTCTATAATATTAATTATTGGTATTATATCTTTTATAATCAGTAAAAAAACAGTTACTAATTAACTGTTTTTGTTTGGCCAAACCCAATTACTTACTTCAGGCATATCTACACCATATTCATGAATATACTCTTTATGTTCTACTAACTTATCATTCATTAACTTAGTTAAATAAACACCTTTACTACCTAAATTAGGAACACGTTTACATACTTCAATTACTAAATGATATCTATCTATTTCATTTTGAACACGCATATCAAATGGAGTAGTAATAGAACCTTCTTCCATATATCCTTTAACTACAATATTATGATTTTCTCTTTCATATAATAATTCATGAATTAATGAAGGATAACCATGGAAATTAAATATAATAGGTTTTCTCTTAGTAAATAAATTATCATAATCTTCATCTGTTAAACCATGAGGATGTTTTTTATTAGTTTGTAATTTAAATAAATCAACAACATTTATAAATCTAATTTTTAATTTAGGTAAATGTTCATTTAAAATAGAAACAGCAGCTAAAGCTTCTAGAGTAGGAGTTTCACCTGCACAAGCCATAATTACATCTGGTTCACTATCTTGATCATTACTAGCAAAATCCCAAATACTAACACCTTGAGTACAATGTTTTATAGCTTGTTCCATTGTTAACCATTGAGGACGAGGATGTTTTGAAGTAACTAAAACATTTATATAATCCTTACTTCTCATACAGTGTTCAAAACAAGAAAGTAGAGTATTAGTATCAGGTGGCAAATACATACGTGTAATATCTGCTTTCTTAGTAGCTAAATGATCTAAGAAACCAGGGTCTTGATGAGTATAACCATTATGATCTTGTTGCCATACATTACTAGTTAAAATGAAATTTAAGGAAGCTATTTCTTCTCTCCAAGGTAAATCTTGACATATTTTTAACCATTTAGCATGTTGAGATGCCATAGAATCAACTATTCTAATAAAAGCTTCATAACTAGCAAAAAATCCATGACGTCCAGAAAGTAAATATCCTTCTAACCAACCTTCACACATATTCTCAGATAACATACTATCCATAATACGTCCATTAGGTGATAAATTTTCATCATTTTTAGTTATTGTATCCATCCAACTTCTTTTTTCTTCGTCAAAACAATACCATAAACGATTAGACATTGTTTCATCTGGACCAAATATTCTAAAATTCTTATTCTTTTCATTTAATGCAAAAACATCTTTTACATATTTAGATAATTCAATCATATCTTGAGCCATTACACTACCAGGACTTTTAATATCTAAAGCATATTTTCTAAAATCAGGTAAAATTAAATCTTTAAGTAACTTACCTCCATTAGCATGAGGATTACTTCCCATACGTTTATCTCCTTTAGGAGCTAATCTTTTTAATTCAGGAATAAGTTTACCATGAGCATCAAATAATTCTTCAGGATGATAACTTCTAAGCCATTCTTCTAAAATAGCAAGATGTTCTTCTTTACTCATATCAATTGGTACTTGATGTGCTCTAAAAGTACCTTCTATTTTTTTATTATCAACAATTTTAGGACCTGTCCAACCTTTAGGTGTTCTAAGAATAATCATCGGCCATTTAGGACGTTTATTATTATCTTCTTTACGAGCTTTTTCTTGGATTTTTAAAATCTTTTCAATTGCATTATCTAATGCTTTAGCCATCTTTTTATGCATATCCATATGATCTTCACCAGATATAATAACTGGATCCCATCCATATCCTTTAAATAAATTAATTAATTCTTCTTCACTTATTCTTGATAATATAGTTGGATTACTAATTTTAAATCCATTTAAATGTAAAATAGGTAATACGGCACCATCTCTTTTAGGATTTAAAAATTTATTAGAATGCCATGATGTCGCAAGTGTTCCTGTTTCAGCTTCACCATCACCTACAGTAACAGCAGCTATTAATTTAGGATTATCAAATACAGCTCCAAAAGCATGAGCAATACTATAACCGAGTTCTCCACCTTCATTAATCGAACCAGGAGTTTCTGGTGCTACGTGACTAGAGACACCTCCAGGGAAGGAAAATTGCTTAAATAATTTTTTCATTCCTTCTTCATCTTCAGATATAGAAGGATATACTTCACTATATGTTCCTTCTAAATAAACATGACTAACAACTGAGTTACCACCATGCCCAGGACCGGAAACATATATCATATCTAAATTATATTTATTAATAATTCTATTTAAATGTGTATAAATAAAAGTTTGTCCAGGTACAGTTCCCCAGTGACCAACTATTTTTTTCTTAATATCTTCTTTTCTTAAAGGTCTTTTAAGTAAAGGATTATCTAATAAATATAATTGACCGGCTGATAAATAATTACTAGCACGCCAATATTTATCTAATTTTTCTAAATATTCTTTAGTATCATATTCGTTCATAATACACCCTCTTATTCTTAAATAATTATAGCATGATAAATATTAGAAGTAAATTAAGTAAAATTAATATCAAATTTCTCTCAAAATCTACTTTTAGTACTTAAAATATGCTATATTTTAAGAAGAGTAGGATTGATTTACATGAAATTAGACAAACTAGCAAAAAATAAATCTAAATTAATAATTTTATTCTTATTTTTAGTTGTTCTAATTTCTATAATATCTTTTTTTATTATTAATACTAAAAAATCATCTAATATAATAGATGATAATTTTAATACCCATGAAATAAATGAATTTATTGAAGTAAATGAAAGTATTGAAGTAGAAGTGGGAGAAGATATTCCAAGTATTTCTGCTTATTTTGCTGAAGGCAGTATTATAAATGAAAATAATACTATTAAATATTATCTTAATGGTGAAGAAATTGATTTATCTACCATTTGTACTATTAAAGAAAATGAATGTTTAACTAAAAGTGTATCTAGTTATGAAGTAGTAATTACTAATGGAAATAATACTTACTATTCATATTTAAATATTATTGATACAATACCACCTACAGTAAAAACTAAAGATATTACTATTAATAAAGGAGATAGTTATAAAGAAACTGATTTTATTAAATCATATCAAGATAATAGTAATAGTAATAAATATACAGTAACTTATATTGATGAAAATAATAGTAAATTAAATAGTAAAGGTACTTATAATATATCTTTAAATGTTTGTGATGAAAGTAATAATTGTAATGAAGTATCTGCTAAATTAACTATTAATGAAAATACAACAACTACTAATAATAAAACTACGACAACAGAAAATAAAAAAGTCACTAAAGAAGAAACTAATACAAAAACTTTTTCTGATATGAAAAGTGATGCTATTAAAATATATAGTTCATTAAGTAATAATCGTGAAGATATTCTTAAATGTGTTAATAGTTATCGAAAAGAATTAAATTTAAATAATTTAATATTAGATTATGATTTAAATGTCATGGCAACTATTAGAGCTATGGAAATGGCTTATACTAATGAATTTTCTCATACTAGACCAAATAAAAAAAGTTGGGATACACTATGGGATGATTATGGTTTACAAAAAGCAACTTATATTGGTGAAAATATTGCTAAAGGATATAAAACTACTAGTGGTGTATGTAATGGTTGGAAAAATTCTGAAACTCACTATGAAAATATGGTTCGTAAAGAATTTAATAGAATGGGTATTGGTAAGTTTACTTATAATGGTACAACTTACTGGGCTCAAGAATTTAGCAGTTAAAAAGGACTATTTAAAAAGTCCTTTTATTCTTTGCCAAAATGTCTTTTCTTCAACTACAGCAGTTTCTGTAGTTTCTTTTTGTTTTTCTTTTTTAAGTTCATCTATCATAAATATTATTTTAGTTTCACCATCAGCATCTGAATTAATATCATCAAATGTTTTATAATTATTACTTAAATTAACTAAAGCTTGAACACGTGCTTGAATATCTTTCAAGTCTCCATTAACAAAATCGGCTATCTTTTGAATACCTTCACTATCAAAAGCTTCTAATCCTTCACTAAGTGTTTTAATACCTGTTGTTAATGTAGATGTTCCATCATATAAAGTAGATGCTCCATCATTTAATTTACTTAATCCATTTGTTAATTCATCAAGACCGTTTGATAGAGTAGTAAGAGAAGAAACTGTAGATGAAACAAATTGTTCTTTAGCATTATTAGCAACAGTAGTAGCAACTTCTTTACTTACAGCAGCAGCAACTTTTGTTGATACTGAACTAGCTGTATTTGCAGCAGTTTCCTTAGCAGTTTTTACCATAATATCCATCATAGTACTATAAGTAGTAGCAGCAATCGTAGCACTTTCCATTTGTTCTTTATAAGTATTTGCTGTTTCTTCATCACCTGCAGCAATGTAACTTTGATAAGCATCACTAGCTTGCTCTGCAAGAGCAGTATATTTATTATATTCTGTTTCTAATTCTTTATATTCTTCTTTTTCTTTAACTTCTTTTTCAGCAGAAGCAGCAATCTCTTCTTTTTGTGAATCAGTTAAACTAGCTGCACTAACAGCTTGTTTAACAATACTATTTAAAGTATCTTCATCTAAAGCATAAGTAGTATCACTTTGTAATTTATTAATAGAATTTTTAACTTCATTATTAATAGTTTCACTGCCTTCATAAGCACTATTAATTCCATCACTAAGTTGACTTGCACCATCTTTAACCTGGTTAGCACCATCAAGTACTTGATTAGCACCATCTACTAATTTAGAACTAGCACTAGTAAGTTCATTTATCTTAGAATATAAACCATCTAAGTCATCAAAGATATCTAAATCAGTATCACTAAGTATTTTAGGAGTAGCTACTGAATAAATAGAATTAAGTTCAAAATCTTCAGTATCATAACTAATAACAACATTATCTAATTTCTTTAATTCACTAATATCTAAACTTTCATATAAACCAGGACTAGATAAAGCCACTATTACACTAGAAACACCATTATCTATAACACGTCCATTAGTAACAGTAATATTTTTATTTTCAGTATTAGAAACTATTGAAGTAGTAGCGATTACAAATGGTGTATATAATTCTTCAGTATGACCATTTATTAAAACATATTGTTTTAAATTGTTAGTATAACTAAGAACTATTTTTACTTTACCACTTTTACCTAACATATCAGAAACATCCATTTCTTCACCATCTAAGTAATACTTAACACTCATAGAAATAGGTAATTCTTCATTAGTAGTACCTTCGTAATAAATATCATTTCCTTCAGTTTCCCAAACTAAACTATTATTTTTTTCGGTATAAGTTTCATAACCATTAACATTTTCTATATCATTAAGTCTTGAATAGTCAGTAATTGTACTAGCACCATTATCATTTAAATGTTCAGATATAACAGCGCTCTTAATACTACCATCACTATTAGTATTAGCATAGATAGTCTCATTTTTAGAAAGAGCCCATACTGGCATAGCTTGGAATGTAAGACCTGCTATTAAACTCCAGGCGATTAATTTTTTAAAACTATTTTTCATAAACAACATTTCCTTTCTTAAAACCTTTTGTTGATTTAATAATTAATTTATCAAATATTAATAATATACTTGGAACTATAAACATAACAACTAACATACTTATAATTGCTCCTCTAGCCATTAAAGTACATAAAGAACCAATTAAATCTATCTTAGATACTAGAGCAACTCCTATAGTAGCTCCAAAGAAACACATTGCACTAACAAATATTGAATTAACAGATGAATCTATCGCTATACCAACAGCTTCATTTTTAGTTTTACCATTTTTTCTTTCATCTAAATACTTAGTTGTCATTAAAATAGCATAGTCAATAGTAGCACCTAATTGAATAGTACCAATTACTATTGATGCTATAAATGGAATACTACTACCTAACATATATGGAGTACCCATATTTATAAATATTGCAAATTCAATAGCTATAATAAGCAATACAGGTAAACTAAATGATCTAAGTACAAAGAACATAATAATAAATATTATAAATATTGAAGAATAATTAACATTAATAAAATCTTCATTAGTAATATCTACAAGATCATTCATAAGTGGACCTTCACCAGCTACAATAGCACTACTATCATATTTTTTAACTATTGTATTTAAATTCTTTATTTGACTATTAAGTTCATCAGTAGCTATTTCATAATTAGAAGTAACTAATATTAATTTATATTTATCTGTTTCATATATTTCTTTTAAACTACTAGGTATTATATTTTCTGATATACCTTTTTTAGATAATGAACTAGAAGATAATACTAAACCAATACCATCTAAATCTTCTATTTCATCTACCATTTTATTTATTTCTATATTAGATTTATTACTATCAACAATTATTACTAATTCTGAATTCATATCATAATCATTTTTTAATTTATTAGTAGCTATTGTATAACCATAATCATCTGGTATAGATGAATCTAATTTATAATAAACTTCTGTTTTAGTTTGTGCTAAATAAGAAGGAACTAGTAGTATTAAGAATAATATAAATATTAATTTATAATGTTTTAATACAAATGGTTTTATAAATTTAAATTTAGGTATTAAAGCTTTATGTTTAGTTTTTTCAATAACTTTATCAAATATTAGTAATAGAGCAGGGTATAAAGTTAAAACACATATAACTCCAAAAATAACTCCTTTAGCCATTACGATACCAATATCTTTACCAAGTGTTAAATTCATTGTACATAATGCTAAGAAACCAGCAACTGTTGTAAGCGAGCTACCTACAACTGATATCATAGTTTCTTGAATAGCTTCGGCCATTGCATCTTCTTTATTATTAGCTTTCTTTTTAGCAGCTTCATACTTATGATATAAGAATATTGAAAAATCTGTTGTAACTCCAAGTTGTAATACAGATGCTATTGCTTTTGTAATATAAGATATTTCTCCTAAGAATATATTAGTACCCATATTAAATAAGATAGCAACTCCTATATTACCAAGTAGTAATAAAGGTACAAAATATGAATCTAATGATAACATTAAAATAACTAAACAACATAAAACAGCAATAGCAACATAAAGGACAGTCTGACTTTCGAATAATTCTTTCGTATCAACAACCATCGCTGCCGTACCACCAACATAAATATTATCACTTAATGTTCTTATCTCTTCTACAGCACTTATAGTGTCATCATCACTAGTTGAATTATTAAAAGTAATTAAAAGTAATACTGAATCATCTTTATTAACTTTCTCTAAAAAAGAATCAGGTATCATAGATTTCGGAATAGTAGTACCAGTAAAATCATCAATACTAACTACTTTATTAACACCATCAATATTCCTAATATCTTCTTCTAACTTAACTAAATCTTTATCACTGATATTTTCAATGACCGACATTGAAAAAGCACCCATCTCAAAATCATTAGTTAAAATATCTTCTCCTTTAAGTGTTTCAATATCACTAGGTAAATAAACTAATATATTATAATTTATCTTCGTCCCTTTATATCCTAAAATAGAAGGTATTAATAATAATAGAGAAATTATTAAGAAAAACCATTTCCTTTTTACTATAAATTCTGAGACTTTTTTCATTAAATCATCCCCCAAAATGACCTTTGGTCATTTAACAAAACCTATAATAAGATAAAAATGACTAAAAGTCAATATTTAATAAATGTTTTTAATAATTTATAATAATTAATCTATTAAATGATTTGACAAGATAAAAAAAATGAGCTTAAATTAATGCGAGGGATGATGTATATGGCATCAAATAAAATAATTGAAAATAAAGAAGAAAAAGAAAATAACATAATTAATTCTGCTTTTAAATTATTTACTGAAAAAGGAGTAAAAGAAACCTCTGTTTCAGAAATAACTAAAGAAGCGGGAGTAGCAAAAGGAACATTCTATCTTTATTTCAAAGATAAATATGCTTTACAAGATTATTTAATAAGTCGAAAATCTAAACAATTAATTGATGATGCTATTAAATATGTTAAGAAAAAAGATATTAAAGATTTTAAAGACCAAGTAATAGGTATTATTGATTATATAATTAATCAGTTTATTAAAAATAAATTACTTTTAAAATTTATTTCCAAGAATCTATCTTGGGGTCTATATAATGATAAATTATCAAGTATCATCGACGATTCTGAATTAGGTATTTATAATATGTTTTTAGAAGAAGTTAAAAAAAATAATTTAAAAATAGATAATCCAGAATTAACTTTATTTATGATAATAGAACTTACATCATCTACAGTATTTACTAGTATAACAACAAGTAAACCATTACCTATAGATAAATATAAACCATATTTATATACTGAAATAAGGAGAATGTTAGAAGAATAGGAGAATTACTATTAACATTTCAACATTTTATAATGAAATAAAAGATAAGTATATAAATCTAAAAAATAAAGAAATCCTTTATAATAAATATTTACTAATATATAAAAAATTAAAAAGAAAAAGAAATCTTTCTCATCTTGAAAGAACTTTTTTATATGACTTTAAACATTTAAATAAATTTATTGATAATCATAATGAAAAATATATAAAAGAAAAACGTATTCAGTATAAAGATGTTTTAGATAATATAAATGGTTATCCGTTAGATAGTTATCAAAGTAAAGTAGTTCTTAGTGATGAATTAGCATCTCTTGTAGTAGCAGGAGCAGGTTCCGGTAAAAGTCTTACTATAATAGGTAAAATAGTTTACTTAGTAAAAATAAAAAATATTGATCCCAATGATATATTATGTATCTCTTTTACTAATGATGCTACTAATAACTTAAAAAATAATATCTTAAAAAATTATAACTTTAATATAAATATATATACATTCCATAAACTATCTTTATTTATTTTAAAAGAAAATAATATTGATTACTTAATAGCACCCGATAACTATTTAGAAGATACTATAGATTACTTTTTTACCAATATTATTCCTAGTAATAAAATATATACTAAAGCTTTAAATAAAATACTAGGTAAAAAATATAATAAACAAAAAATTCTTAATTTAAAAAGACTTATAATAACATTTATTAACTTATTTAAATCTAATAACTATGATATCTCTTATTATAAAAAAATATTATTTAAAATAAAATTTACTTTTAATTTAAAAGAATATCT
>Ga0181612_157072_pt1 | contig 15320 bp, 3 predicted proteins | sample HoacroProtozoa21_FD_119630 | JGI IMG/M metagenome (GOLD analysis project Ga0181612, IMG submission 119630) | Hoatzin crop microbial communities from Cojedes, Venezuel. Combined Assembly of Gp0051906, Gp0051904, Gp0051908 | reverse complement strand
GGGATAGGACAAGGGGTAATAGCTTTAAGCAGAAAGAGGGTAGACTTAGATTAGATTAAAGAAAGAAATTATTTACTCTGAGGATGGTGAGGCACTTGGCACAAGTTGCCCAGAGAAGCTGTGGATGCCCCCTCCCTGAAAGTGTTGAAGGCCAAGTTGGGGCTTTGAGGAACCTGTTCTAGTGGTAGATGTCCCTGCCCATGTGACGGGGGTTGGAATGAGGTGATCCATAAGGTCCCTTCCAATCCAAACCGTTCTATGATAACACTGAAAGACTGACTGCAATTTTGAGAATCCTCAGAGAAGAAAGAGGTGTTATGAATATCCCAGCTGCAAAAAAAGCTTGAATCAACAACTTCATTAAATCTCAGAGAACCAAACCATAAATCTGTAGGAAACCACGTTTACTTCCCCTATTTATGAAACTGCTGATTAATTTCTATAGAAAGCTGGTGTGTACTGAGACTGCCCTTTCAGTGTTTGCAGGGCTGGGACCTGAGAACCAGAAACTGGTACAGCTCTGCAAGTGCGACTGAGCTCCCGGCAAGCGGTTTCCTGGCTCCAGAGGGTTTGCATAAAACCAGTGTCTGAAACATATTTATCACCTGGCATTGCTCCTCTTCAGCCATAAAGAAGAAAAGAGCAGGAAGTGCAAACTCCATCTGTGATGCTGATCTGTGCATTTAGTTGGTTTTAACTGGACCCCTGTGTGCTGCCAAGAATGCCTAAGCAGTAGTTGTATTTCATAGTGGTTTTAATCATGGTTTGGTTGTTTCTCTTGAATGCAGTGCTGAAAATTCAGTAGGTTGGGAGCAGCTCAACTCCTGTGTTAGAATTTACGTGTAGGCTCATTTCTTTGTGTCTCATACAATGCCCAGTACAGTGACTCCATAAACTGTGAGTAGGCTCCTAGTCTTGCTGTTAGCTTGGACTGGTGTCCCTAGAGACACTGTCTGTTAATAATGTCTGTGTTTTAGTGATAAAATTACATTTGACAAAGCTGCTCTGAAGATATTGGAGGGATTTCTGCATGGATCGCTTGTTCCCCCAGTGCTTGTGTGTGTCCAGTGTTTTGTCCAGACTATAAAAATTTGAGAACAATCTGCTGTAGGTAATTTAAAGGTATTTCTCTGAACTCTTAACATACAGTGCTATGCTGTTGTGTTAAAATTGTTCCCATTTCTTCTTTGCATAAAAGGGGAAAGTGGTATTCTTTTTGTCTTATAGCTTTGTTACACCTCTAAATTGAGTTAAATTGGAAACATCTGTAATACAGTTAATTAGGACATTGCTAATCAGTGCTGAGTGCCAGTGTGAACTGTTTCAGCTTGGCAGAAGTAGTCTACAGCTGGTAGCAGTTAAACCTGACATAATGTACCTTTGCTGCTTCTGCTAGGTTGACCATCACTGGGCTTAACTTGCCTCTCTGTCTAGACAAGGGATGTCGAGTGGTTGGTAATAAAGCTGAGAACTTAAGCTCTACATTCACCGAGGTCAAGCTCTGGCACAGGTCACATCTTGGAGCACAAGTCTGTTAGGTTTTCTGTGCTGAAGGGTCTCTATCCCAAAGCTCATGAAGCTTTCCTGCTTGAGCTGAAAGATTTGGTTTGCCAGATTTTACCTCTGGGCACCACTAGACAGGGTCAGAAGGACACAGTGCATGTGCAATATCTCTTTTTCTTCCCCGTTGGCCAACCCAAGGAACTCTTACAATTTATTTTGCTTGTGCGCCATAATTACAAGCTGCCTCTCCTTCTCCCAGAGAAAGGCTGGGATGAACTATGCAAAGGAGAAGAGGAACCAGCATTAGGATGCCTTGCCTTTCTTTATATGGTGCAATTTTAGGTGGGTGAATGTGTTGCAATTACCTAGAAAGAAATAAGCTTTCAACTTTGCCATCTGTAGTTGTTCAGACTAGATTTGCTGCAGCTGAAAGTTTCTTTTCCTCTGATGGCTGCTTGTGGGTTTAGACAATGTTTTAGCAGATAGCAATTCACACTGAAGACTGATGTCAATAATGAAACTAAATTGCTTATAGTGAGGTCCGAAAAGCTGTGGACCATGACTTTAAGTGACAGAGGGAGAAAGTAGAGCATTAGTGAAGTGTGGGGACAAACTTACAAGGATGGTGACTGAACCAGGGGTGAGTTTAAAACAAACCTGTATTTACATATGAAGAAGGCGGTGACTGAGCGAGATAGAGAAGAAAATGAATTTTATCCCTATTTCCCCTAAATTCTGCTATATTGATTCCTGAGATATTTAAATTAGGAACTTGGGGTATTTTTCATTTGAACGAAGTCAGGCATTTGGGGGGGCTAGAATACGTCATTCTTTTTTAGTCCTGGGCGTGGGGTATTCATGCACCTGCTTGGTAATGCAAACTGAGAGGATGCATATTGCAAGATTTAAGCTCTGTTTATGAAGTAGGGAGAAAGAGATGCCACTTTCTGGGAACAAGCAGGAAGATGAGCTAGCATTCTTCCTATTAGTCTACAAAGAGATCTTTCCATGTATTAAAGCAGCAAAAATGGGTAACTCGTACTGATGCTATCTTAATGATGCTGGCTTGGCACTCAGACATTTTCGTGGTTCCAGTCAGTGGCAGAGCTGGAAATAGTCCATCATTTCTGGATTCAGTTGTGTGTTGCAGCTATTAGTGGCTGCTAACTCCCCTTATTAAGATTTCTAAAATATGTTGTGTTAGTGGAGTCTGGATAAAACATCCCTGAGATCTAGCCATACCAGTTAAGCTAGAGCTTTTATGTACTTATTTTAACATGTTTTCCTGAATGTCTCTTTTTTCACCTCAAATCACAAAAACTCCCTTTTTTCAGGAGGATTCTGGCTACTCAGAGAGTGTGCAAGATGACTCTGCTAGACAAGCATCAAGGCTTTAGTAGAGGATGAACCTGTGTTTCCCACTACCACCACCAAGGCATTCAGATCTTTCACACATGGACAAAGTTTCCATCTCCTATAATTTTACTTTGGAAATTAACTTAAACAAATTCTTCTTCTTTCAGGATGCTGGATTTCCCAGGTCTTGTTTTTATCTGGATACGGAAGCAGGACCTTCTTGTAGGGATCCCTTAAACAGCTTTGATAGAAATAAGAATTGAGCTTCCGTGTCCGAGTAGTGATCATGAAGATTCAGCTCCACGTAAAACCCTTATGAAGCAGAAGTTTTGTTCTTTTAGCAGGAGCTGGTTTTCAAGCTTGAGTGTAAATCCCACTTGGTGGAAAGGGATATTTCTGGATTGGTAACTCATTGCCAGGGTTGAATTTCTTTGGACAGTGTCGGTGAGACCCCTGTCTCCAAGGCACAGATGTGCTTTGTTTTTGAGGGTTCAGTTACTGGGAAATTCATTATTTCTCCCTATCATGCATCCACAATTAAGTAATGTGAAGGGGGAAACACAGTAACTGAAAACACCTCATTGAGGACCTATATCCTCTCACCTATCAGGGCAAGAACAAGGGGTAAATAGCACCTTGCTAAATAGTACTGGTTCTGACTAAATCTGGATAAGGCATTCTGACTTGCAAAAGAGAGGCTGTTGAAGAATGCATGAGTTAGGCAAGCCGGGGGAAAAAAAAAAAACAACCTTCACTTTTGAAAGAGGTCTGAACATAAGATTTAATTAGGGCAGGTCATTTCTTTGGCTTTCTTAATTTCAGTGTATGATTTGATTTTATTTCTTAATAATCTGTCATGTTGTAAGGGTGAGGAATGCAGTAAATGGAACCTCTGAGCTGCCAGCATGGACAGACAAAAGTCCTTTTCCCATGCTGTGGAGTGGTGAGATGGCTCAGACATGCATGGGTACTTGTACTTTCCTTTGAAATCCAGAAAAAGCACCAGCTCTAGTCCTTGCTGAAAGGTCAATGAAAGCATAAGTGATGAATTTTTTTATCCTTAAGTGCATCCAGCTTTTCCATTTGTTTTTAACTTTGACGGTAGCTTCAGCAAACTGCCTATATAATGACTCTTTTGTTGTATAAGCAGATGAAGGACGTGTCTAGCACTCAGGTGCAGAATTAGTGGCAGTCCTCAAGTTATAAGCCACCAAACTATATATAGGGTTTGATTCTTTGTGCTGCTGCAGACCAAAGTGTCAGTGTATTTGCACTCACTTTGTTTAAAATTTTAGAATTAGATTTGTAATGCAAGACTTCAGCTAAAGACCCTTCCTCAGTCTTTTGCGGATTATTAGTTATTACACTTTTTTTAGGAATTCCCTCCTGTACTCTCAGAATGAAGAGTTCCACTGAACACTTCAAGTGAGGATAGAACAATCTCCATCAGCCAGCTAAGCACCACTCTTTTTCCAAGGTCCCTTCTAATATCTTCCTGATAAAAGCACTTTCTCTCCCTTTGTGAGGAAAAGGTCACAGTGGTGGAAACGGTGTGTGTTTGTTCTCTTATTTCTAAGCTGTGCTATTCTTTCCTTGTTGTTGTTGCTTCTGACAAGATGGTTGCCAAGCCACTTTGTCATCACTCCTGCATCTTGACAGAGCGCAGGAGCTGTCCCAGATAACGGGAGAATATGTCCTTCCAGCAAAACCTGAGTGACTTTATCCAATCCTGGATTTAACCAGACTCGACATGTTCTGGCCCTCTTTACAAAAAGGGTACTTCAACAAGACTCTGCCACAGAAATAACTATGCTTCCCTTCTACAAAACAAATGCTTCATTTTGGAAAAAGCAGAGCTCAGTGCTGATGGCATAATCAGTAATGGATCTTTGAAATGAGCCCATGCTGTTTATCACTATCTGCCTTAAGCCTCTGATATTGCATTGTGCTGCATGTTGAAAGACAACATACTAAACAGACACTGTCTGCTGGGGCTAGTAGACTAAATTCAGTCAATACAATTTTGCATTGCATTATGTGTATAGTTGCTCTAATTACGGGATGAGAAGGAAGAACAATGAGTGAATATTACAAACTACTGCCATCATTTTCTTCTGTCCACATCCTTGTGCTACAGCCAATTACATTAATGCAAATGGTAAGAGCCTCCTTTGATGCTCTTATCAGTCTGCCTGCAGTTCCTGTGCCCCGACGACTCACAGCAGTCCATCGAAAGGCACACTGTGTGTGTAGATTATCATTTGGTGAAGTCATGATATCCTTCGCAGTTTCCTTCCTTCGTGCATATACATTAGTAAAATATATCTGTTTTACTTACATGTGGATTCTGGGATTTGTCTGTTTGGCTTCTGGTAACTTAATGATCAGTGAAAATGGCATTTCGTAAACTTCTCTGTGTGTCTCAACCAGGACAACACAAATGAGATGCTACTTCCATGCTACGCAGTCATGCAGCACTGCTGATGTTCTACCAGATGCTCCAGGAGATTTTATGCTTTCTTAGTCTCTCAGCCATGCTGCCTCCTTATGTACAGATGCCAGTCTGAGAGCTATAACGTGATTTTAATGACGCACGTGGTCTTAGAGATTCATTTCACTGTGCAACTGTGGCAAGATGCAGTGCAAATCGTCACTCATCAGGCTTACACCAAGCCTTATTTGTCCCTTTGCTTCTGCTACTACTAACAAGGGAGCAGCTGTCTCTGAGGTAAGATAGATATGCTAAAAAGTCCAAAGAAAATCTAGGTTGTTTTTTACAGACCAAATCTTCTTTTTAAAATTAGAATATTTGAGACAACCATTTTGGATCACTTCTTAAGCATAACTCTTTCTCTCAAAAGCTTGTCAAAATTCAACATCCAGTTGACTCAGGTTTCTAAAATTGTTTCAGAAGGCTTTAGAGAGATTATCAAATAAGATGATTTGCACTGGCAAAATGATGAGACAAATATAAATTGAAGCAGGGGAGAGAGGAGAAAATAGTACTCAGTAATGCTTTTGGAGTGTTTTTTATCTTGGCATCTCATTAAATTAATGTAAAGATCCATAGCACTGCAAAAGAGTGGAGAGAGCTGCCTTTAAAAGATGAAGACTCACCACATCCTAGTTCATTGCTGTCATTCATCAGAATTGCATGCTTCAGTCCTGATTTTTCAACAGCCTGTGCTATTGCAATAACGACATCCCTAAAGACGAGAGCTGGGTGAACCTAGATGTAGTTCCAGGCACTTGAGATGTTATGTGTTTCTAGGAATGAGACCTTGCACCTAGCTCTGCTGCTTCCATGAGAGTGTTTTAACTAGGGGGCTGTGGTGTCGTGTTCTGCTTCTGCTCCCATGGTGTCTGCTTTCCAGCTGCGCTTAGGGAGTGCCTTTGTCCAGAGCAGCCTGATAGTGCAGGGAGGTGGGTACAATAAATGTAAATGTTCTTTAACTGAGTAGAGCAGCTTTCGTTTTCCTGGCTGAATACTCAAAACTGTTAATTAAAGCTGAGCAGGGACAGCATGACCTCCTCCTCACTTGACACACATGCCAAAAAAATCCTGAGGGTGAGCCCTGCTCAGTCAGGCGTCTCTTTGGCAAGGGCCTTATGTTCTGTGTCCAGCTACACGAAGATATCCAGTGCTCAGCCCCCATTCCAACACCTGTATGCTAGGGAGAAATGGGGACTTAGAGACATTCGTGTATAAAACACCTCCTGTTAGTGGGATGTAGGTGAATCCCTGTTAATGGCATGAGGGTCTGGAGTGCCACCCCTAAGTGACTGTGCCAGGAGCCTGAACATCTGGTTCTGTTCTCCGAGTAAGGGCTAGGGGCTTATCAAACACACTGGTCTCCTTCAATGTCAACGAGGACATAAAGGGAGTCCCAGCTAGTGATTACTTACTTGATTTCACTGCTTCATGAAGACAGAGGCCTCCTGAGGGAGTTGGAAGGGGTCTGAAATGACCTAATGCTCAGCATTAGGTGAGGAGGATCAGAAGTGGCAGAGGCTGACATGGCATTGGAGGAAGTTTGGGCTTCCAGGTATGAGTTTGCACATGAGCAAGAGACAGTGGGCTCTGAGCACTCCAGAGCGAACCGGCAGTATGCAGCCTGAATGGAGGTTTTGTCAGAGCTCTGCCTCTGAATGTTTTAGCACCTTGGCTTGTTTTCATCCATGCTTGGGGGAAAACCTGTTCCGCTGCAGAGCTGAGAGTCCTCTCTAGCAGTGGTGTGGGTGGTGTGAGCAAGTGAGTAAGTGTCACCATAGAAAGAAGACACCTTCCTGTTCAATGACACGGAAACTCGGCTTGTGTTTCAGAATGGGCTCCAGCTAGGGACCTTTTGTTTGTCTCAAAATCACCCTGGGGAAAAGGAGGTTACTTTTGTTATGATAAATGCATTTTAGAATCAGCCCATGCTTGTCTTCTACATCCAGATGTTTTAAGTGGACAACTGTCTGACTCCTCTCTAGACTATCCTTACTCTGAGTTATCAGTTCTTGGTGGCTGCAATGAAGAGATTGGCCTTGGCTTACAGATGACTTCTCTGTTGCCAGATGAGTTGGTGGATTGCTCTTAAAAATGGTGTCTTGTTGGGCAAAGAAATGAGGTTTGTGCAGGGTTTTTTTTTTTTGTCTGAGTAGGGGAAAACTTACTGACTTACTGACTGAAAAAGCTACACAGCTCCTTGGTAAAATTATAAAATAAATTAGGAATAGCCAAAGGTCTGTGCATTTTGACAATGATGTGGCTGGCTGAGAAAAAGCTTAATCTTTAGAAAGAATTGGGCGAATATGTGAAGTACTATTTCTGCTGGAAAATAAGGCCCTGTGTAGTTCATTGGCAGTGTGTCCCTTAACTGTCCAAGGTGGGTATTGAGACAGTACCTTGGATAGCTATTGGTTGGTGGGTAGGTAGAATACATCTCTCTCTGGGATACAGCATAGTCTCTGACAAGAAGGAATCTGAAATTACAAAAAAGAAGCAACAAGCAGCATTTATTTTGACCAACAAGGGGAAGATTCGTTGTCTCCTGCCCATGACATACTTAATAAAGAGGTAGGAGTACTGCTGGAAATGCGATGGCAGACTTGACTGCAGGGAGGTGTCATAATGTTTTGCAGTGGAAAATGTCATGCTTGCAACTCAGTGGTGTTTGGTGAAGCCTGGAAGATAGAAGGATGATGTGGCATTGCCTAGTAGCTGGCTGAATGGAAGTCATGATTTCCTTCCTAGCATTGCCAAAGAGCAGCCTTTCTTTTCGTGTGCTGGGAACTGTGTGTTGAGACCCAATACTGCAAGATCCTCTTTCAGAGGATTTTGCAACCCTGTTAAAGCACTGAAGGGCTGTTGTTCTCAGGCAAGATTTCTTTTGCAAAAAAGCAAGTCTAGTGACAGATCCCAGAGTCAGCTCTCTAGTAATGTAAAGAAGCCACCAGCAAAGCTGCCTTGTGTTTGGCCCCAGGGAAGTGGGCAGTAGATGGTGGTCTCTGGCCTGAGCAGATGAGCAGGTAAGTGGTAGATCTGCAAAAATGCAGTTGCTAAGATGTTAAGTAACTTGAGTAGAAGTAGACCAAGGGTCTTTTAAATGCTTTCTGTCTTCTACTGTTGATTTCACCTAACAGATTTTTCTTATAGCTCACGTACAAGATGCTTGAGCCTTTGGTGTTTAGCTGCGTTATATGCCTGGTGAACTCACTGTCTTTCTGCATGTGGATAACTTAGCTTCTTGTCGGTGTGGAAGAACAGAAATTAAGTTATTCTGTAAAGCTGCCTCCCTAGAAGTAGGTTGTAAGTTTTGGATGATTCAGAGGTTTACATGGTGCTCCAAGCAAGTGACTTAGGAGGGGCTTGGAAAGTAATTTGTGTCTTCTGGTGAGAATGTGCCCAGCTGACTTACAATGATGCTGGTTCATCTTGACATTAGAAGAGGTGTCACTCTGCAGAGAAGAGAGCGGATGTTTGGAAATGCAAAGGGATTTTGAGCTTTTCCTGTTCTTTCATAACTCCAAGAACTGTACATGTAGGCAAATGGCAACATTTGGCAAGCTTAAATATGCAGATCTTTTTAGCCTCTCTTTTTGTGTACTATGCGTTGTTTATATATGGCAAACCCATCAGTGAGGAACAAGCTGTATGACTTCTGCGCAGAAGATATAATAATAAAAAAAAAAATCTAGACCATCCAGTTAGACATCATTAATTCATCTGGCTCTTGAGCAGCGCTTCAGTATTGGGGTATCTCTATGCTAATTATGTGTTCAAAATCTAGTGACATCTGCTCTCTCTCCCTTGCTCCCCTCTCCATTGCACTGCCATAACACAGTACAATGTGATAAAGAGATCAGTGCAATTATTACAGAGATTCCTGCTTGACGCAGTGAAGGACAAATACTTTCTGCTGCTTGAGGTTTCTCTGTCATCTTATGCTCTGAAACAGAACTGGCGCTAAACTGAGTGTTCATTTTGTAATGTGTTGGGTTTAGCCTTGTTTCCATAGGAAACAAGCATACAAGATGAAGCTGGTTCTGCATGTATTTTCCTTCCTTCTTTTTCCCTCTCTTATTTAACCCGTTGGCCAAACATGGCTGAATTTTATAGACCAGTATTAGTCTCAAGGGTGAGTGTGTTACTGCAGATGAGCTCCTTACTATGGACACTAGAGAATCTGCACAGGGCAGAGCCCTGCGACATGTTCCCAGCTGTGAGACATCACTGAGCCCGAGATGCAGATTGGCAGGAAACCACTTCCTTAATTCCAGTACTCGGGGAATTACGTGTTTTATATTGATAGCCAGCAGTATTTGTAGCTGAGCCTTACATTAGGATTACATTTATATGCAGTACTCTATAGGGTGAGGATCTCCTGTTGGAGACTAGACTGGAAGCTGCTGTTAACCCCAAGGCTGGGGTCGCTGGAGGCTGTAGCGAAGTGGGTATTAGTCTCTTCTCCCAAGTAACAGGCAACAGGACAAGGGGAAACGGTCTCAAGTTGCACCAGAGGAAGTTCAGATTGGATATTCGGAAAAAATTCTTCACTGAAAGAGTTGTAAGTCATTGGAACAGGCTGCCCAGGGAAGCGGGTGAGGAACCATCCCTGGAGGTGTTTAAAAGACATACAGATGCGGAGCTTAAGAACATGGTTTAGTGGTAGAATTGACTGTGTTAGGTTAATGTTGGACTCAATGATCTTGAAGGTCTCCTCCAACCTAAAAAATTCTATGATTCTAAGGGCCTCCTGGATCTGTTTGTGCTGTCTCTGTCTCCTTCAAACAAACAAATAAATAAGTCCTCATTCAGTTGTTCTTACTGTTGACAATCTGTAATTCTTGTTATGACATCTTTGTTCTTTGGAAATGAGAAGTACAGCTGAACAATTTTTCAAAGCAGAAGCAATTCTAGTTACACTCCTGGGCTTTACAGTCTCATCTCCACGATGCATAGCCCTCAAGTGATGTTTTCTGGTCTGTTTCTCCCCCACCTCTCTTTTGGTATTTTAAATAATTCCTGTGATAGTGAGGTTTTCAGCCAGCCTCACTGCCTTCAATTGTGAGGCATTTGCCTGAAAAAGCAAACCTCGAAGTAAAGGTAGTAAAAAGCTGTGGGAAATTTTCTCCAGCTTTTTCCTCTAGTCTCTGTCTACTGAATTATAAGTACTTGGAGAGATGTTTTCAATGTACTGTACTTCAGGCCTAAAATGCTATGTGAAACTCAGACTTCACAAGGAAAAAGCTGGTTTCATTTACAGTGTCTGGTGGGGTTTCCATTTTAACAGCATCGGTAGCTCACTGGGATGCTGCTGTGAGGAGATCTCAAAGCCAGTGTTTAGTGTCTACCAAATACAGTACAGGTGGAACTTTAACTAAAGATGCTGTTGGTATTTAATACAACCCAACTTTTTTCTTTAGCCTTCCTTCCTTGTGTTTGTTTCACTGTCATCACTGTGACACCTGAAAATTGTACAAATGTAAGCCCATCCTAGAGTGGATCACAGATGGGCTTGAAAGAGTCTTCCCTTCTGGACTGTTAAGGAGAAAGCAGCACCTTCCTTCAGTTCATGAAATCCCAGTTCTCCTCTTATTTTTATTTTGATCTCCGCTTACAGGTGCTTTATCCTCACTCCCAGTCCATGTTGATCAAATTCATTTTCAGCTGTTTTGCCATCCTGACCACAGTTTCCTTATGTACTAGTTACGTGATCCACACAGCTGCCTCAGGATGGCTGTGATGGGACTAAACAGCCTCTGTAAGAACGTGAGCCTTGGTAATAGGAATATGAATTTTGAAAGACAAAATTGGGATATCAGAATGGTCTTAAATTTGAGGCTAGCAAAATTCTGGTATGTATTAGGATTGCTCAGCAGGGAGATTCTTCGTAGTCAGTTGTGCTGTTGCTAAAACACCCTTAATTGTTACATTTCCCATCACGAGAAGGAAGGTGAAGTACTCAGAATATCAGTGACAATTGGTTAAGTGCTTTGTTTCTGGTGATTTATCTCACCCCCTCAGTTGATAATTGTGTTGAAGACAGGCAAACTTTCTCAATTTCGCATTACTTTAATTGGGGTGAGACATCATTCTGTTACTGAGCTCAAGATAGGTGAAGTTCCCTGAGCCTCACATTTTAAAAAGTCATCCTCAGACAAGAGTGAGTGGGAGCCCAAGTTCTGCATAACCTAAACAGCCTTCCCTCTTCCGTCTGATTGGACACCACCAGCCTTGCACAGCCTTATCCACTGCTTCCCCTGTTTTGTAAGACTGTGCTGGTCGCTGCTGATAGAGAATCACAGTGTTTCAGATGAGTCATGTGGTGATGCTCTGCTCTTAGTCGTAAGAGGAGGACAGATGGATTTTTCCCTTTGGCCTCCCTGGTGAGCTCCCTGAGAAAACTCAGTCTCATTTTCTCTTTGTCCCCCAGTTATATTCTTCTCCTGTGTGCTTCACCATAACTGAGCAGCGATGTCCTGAAATAGGAGTGAAAGAACTAGTGTTTCTGCCCGGGCACATGGACCTGTGCTTGCATGTTCTCAGCAGGTGAAGTTGCTTGGCCTTGCATCACTGGTACAAGCATGAGTTGCTTCTGTCCCCCAAAAGAAAAAAAATAGTCCTGAGACCTTTTTTCTCTAACTTCCGTTGGCAAGAAGCTGGGGCTTGGAGAGATGCTGTGGCTTCTGTGTTGTTTTATGTGACTGAACAGCAGCAGGAGGAAGAAAGGCTATGGCTTGTGACTCGCAGTTTCTCTCTGTTTGTGTAGTGGTGAGCTCTGCTACACGTTGTTAAGCTGCATGCCCTCTCTTGAAGTTTCATCTCGATAATGCCTAGAGAACAGCCGTACATTGGGACCTATGTGCAATGCAGTCTTTGTCACACCTTGTTGATTGCCCATCCACTTCTTCACAACTACTGTCCTCTCCTAGTTCACATGAAAGCATTTATTTTCCCTATGGTGCTGCATCATTCTTCAGCTGTTACAAGCATACATCTCAGAAAACAGTGTGTAGTCTAGTGTAGTGGGGGGACACACCAAATTGTGTTATTTAAGCAAGAGAAACTTTTAAACGCAATGTTCTTATGCTGAATGAGCTGGATGTTTGTTCTTTAGAGTTTTTAATGACTATGTCTCTTGAAGTTTTAATGGGGAACCTGTTCTATACAACAATTACGTTGAAGTTTTCAGAGAGAGAAGGTCATGGTTTACCTAAAATGTCAAAAGCTAAAATACACCGACATTTTGCTTTAGTTTTTGATGAGTATCGCTCTGTGTTTCAGCTTTCAGGAATCTTAATTTCAGTGTCACTATGGCTGGCTCTCAGCCAACTTTCACAATTTCAGATGAGTTATTAAGAAAAGTAACCTGAAGATAATAAAATTTATGAGATAAATAAATTAATAGCAATGTAGTCTAAAGCTTTTATTGCAGAAAGTTTGAGTAGTGCATCATTTGCCAGCAGCAAAGTCACTTCAGTGTAGCGTATTCTGAATGACTGCTAATAAAAGGAATATGCATCCAGTACAGCACGTTTAGCTTATAGCATGGATATGTACAGTTTATCCAGTATCTAGAAATGAGTCTTTTTTTAGTGATGCCACACTTTTTGTCATTGCTTCTTGAGCAAGCGAGATTGCCCTAGTTCCATTATATCCTGTTACTATAAGAAAGCAGCTGTACAACATTAGCAAAAATACAACCTTGTTCTAAAGCCTGAAGACTTCAAATCTGGGCTTTCTGCTCGTTTAAAATTGGCATATGCTGTTTTGCATCCAGGTGTATATTTTAGACATTGTTCTGACTACAGGATGTTGACAGCATAGAGGCCATTGCCTTCACCTTCAAAAACATTAGACCTCTCCATTTGACATTCTAGTGGGTGCTGTGGTGATGCTTAGTGAGTGGCTGTGGAAAAGAAAAAAAAAATTAATTTTTTAATCTATAAAATGGGGAATGTCTAGAAACCCACATCACTTTGTGCTGATAGAATCAAACTGAGTGTTTATGGGTACTGCTGCAGGGAAGGAGAACTGTGTGTTGCTCTGGGGATCGCAGTGGGGGAGAAGTAGGAACTCTGTGCGAGAGGAACCATGCATCCAGTTCCACCACCTCACGTCATCTCCAGGTGGTAGGGGCAGGTTTCCCTGCAGGTGCCAGAATCCGGCTTTGCTCAGCAGCCATCTCTTCCACAGTGAAGGGAATGTGCCTGAGAATGGTAACAGCTTGCTTGCACATCCGTGCAAAGTATTGCTTTGGTTCATACTCCCAGCTGGGAAAGCCCTACAAAGATTAATTCATCGTTTGGCATGGTTAGATTCAGGTTTACGGATTTACCTCATATATGACAGGTTGTGTGACTCCACCAACTAATTCTTGCTCTAAACTGGGCCGTGTACCAATGAATTAAAGGATCTTCGTAAAAATATTCAGTCTTGATTAAAGTGGGTCATAAATGACAGTTAATTACTGTTGTCCTCTGTAAGCTATCATAATAAGGAATTACCTGTGTGGTAAAAGGGTGCCTTTTGTTTCCATCTAGAATATTTTGTTTCTCAAATTCTGATCACTGGAATGTTTCAATAGAAAACATTCTCATCAAGTTCTGCCTTTGTCTGCGTGACTAAGAGCTCTGTGGCATCAGTTCTCTTTTCTGCATATGAATAATTGCCTCCCCATCTTGCTTTTGTTAAGCTGCGTAAATGAGCTGCTTATGATCTGTTCTCAAGATCAGATCATTCGAGTAACTTTTCCTTGAAACCATTTCAGATTTTCAGTCTTTTTTTGTGCAGGCTGGGCTGTAGAGTAGGATGGGGCCTTCTAGTAAAAGACATGCCAGGGCTGTTCTTCCAGGATGCCAAGGCCGGACACAAGACCTAGATTAAGCCCAAATTTGCATCTTGCTGCATAATGTACACAGGACACTTGTCAGGGCTGAGATTGTTGTTGCAGTGGAGGCAATACTACATTTCCAGGAAAGGCTGTATGCATTTTTGTGGTGTTGGTTTTTGAAAAAAATAAGTTTCATTGCATCTTCTGCACCTCACTAGAAGATTTCACCTGCCTTATCAGTTCAGCATACAAATGCGTATACTGTTGTTGCTTCAGCTGACTGTGGGTTTCCAGACAGTACGTGTTTCTCACGTTGATAAAAAGTTGATCATGTGAACTGCTGCAACTAGGAGTAGTTGCTTGATTTGCTAGGCAGCATTATCTCCACGTCCTTTTCATGCAAGGTTTTGATTCGCAGATCAAAGCCTTGCTTGGGACAGCTCTCAAGAGGCACAATACTCAGCTTGGTGAATTTGTGGAATGGTTTTATGGTAAGTCTGTGTGTAGTTGTGAGCCCTATTTGAGAGGCAGAGAAAAATTGTTATGAAAAACCTACTTGTCCATATCCCAGTAGGTTTACTGAGGAATAAGAAGCAGTTCAATGTTGGTTTCTAGCATGTTGTCACAATTATACTGCTTGAAAAATGTGTGTTAGGGTTTTTTTTTTTCTTTTCTAGCTCACTACTGGCAGGTGGTCATTTGCCCTATGGTCTTTATCAAGTATGGAAATGTGTGGGTGACTTCATTTCCAAATGGATTCAGAAGAGAGCTTCCACCCACTCAGAAATGACAGTCAAATGGTTTTATTAGCCTTTGAGTTGCATGAACTTGCAATCCCTAGTGGCTTAGAGAATTGCTCTTTGAAACAAAAAGAATGGCATTAGGATGTTTGGCTAACTAAGTGATTTGAGCAATTTAAGGTGTTTTTGTGCTTCTCCTCCCCCTCTCTGTCCTCTCCCTAAATAAAGGAGCTACTTATTCCACAACTATATTCTAGGCTTTTAAAAATCTCTGTGGGGTAATAAGAGCCAGTGCTGCCTTTTATGTGTGAAAATAACACAGCAAACAATTGATTCTAAATTAAAGTTTGGAAGAATGAGTCAAATCCCTGTAGAAAAATAACGTGTGGCTGAAAATGCT
>Ga0181612_135353_pt1 | contig 15320 bp, 16 predicted proteins | sample HoacroProtozoa21_FD_119630 | JGI IMG/M metagenome (GOLD analysis project Ga0181612, IMG submission 119630) | Hoatzin crop microbial communities from Cojedes, Venezuel. Combined Assembly of Gp0051906, Gp0051904, Gp0051908 | reverse complement strand
GCTGTCTCATCACTTTTTTTTTTTCTTCCCTTTCTTAAATACATTATCACACAGGCGCTACCACCGTTGCTGATTGGCTTGGCCTTGGCCAGCAGTGGGTGCGTCTTCGAGCCGGCTGGCACTGGCTTTATCAGACATGGGGGAAGCTTCTGGCAGCTTCTCACAGAAGCCACTCCTGTAGTCCCGCCACTACCAAAGCCTTGCCATGCAAACCCATAACAGGAGGGCATGGGGAGAGGAAGCCTTGAGAGAAAACAAACTCTGTTCAACAACAGCCAAAAAAGTGGTGTGTTTTCAACTCTGACTTAGCCCCAAATGCAAAGCACAGCACCATGCAGGCTGCCATGAAGAAAGTTAAATTCATCCCAGCCAGACACAGTACAATCTCAACCCCTTATTCCATATCATTCACATCATGGTCAGGTCACAGATCATATGATTCATCTAAGTATCCTCTGCCGCATGCATACATTGATTAGCTTCTATACCCTACTCAAAGCTTTTCATTCTATCTACTTCTTATTCCTGAAATTCTCTCTTACCAACACTTACAACTTATATTTGTAATACTGAAACCATCTTTACATCCAATAGTCAGGTGTATACATCCTCATCAACCGCTATACCTTGTCCCTTGATATATACACAAATATTATCCCCCCCATTCTCCCCCTCCCCCAAAGTCCACAAGAACAGTTGATGACTTTGGTCCTACCTGTCAAGCAGATGACTCAGAACAGAAGCAGTAGCGTGTTGGATTATTCAGCACCAAGACTGCTTTGGCTGGGTCAGCGCTGCACTCACCTAGCTCCTCGTGATGCTCATTCTCCTTTGGTTCATGTGATTCCTGTTGTATTACTTCCTGTATCACACAAATTAAATCATGGATTATTTTCCCCCAGGGATAAATCTCTTTGAGGTGAACACCAGATTTCCACTTCCCTCTGCACTACCCACCAAGTACACCTGGGTCCTTGAGCAAAGACAATCCCACACATGGACTTTCCTTTTCCCAAGGGACAGCAACCCACACTGCCTTTCCCAGCCACTTACCTACACGTACTACGGGGGCCTCATTCCCTCCTACAGTCTGTAGGGGCTTTGTTTGTGCAGAACCAGGGCAGTTAGTAGATCATCTGGTGTTAACCAGCCAAGTGGCTTCTGCTAAATTCACATCCCACTGCTTCCATTCCCCAGTGCCTTATGCTCTCAGCAGTCTTTAACAGTCCATTGCATCGTTCAGCCTTTCCAGAGGCTTGTGGGTGACAGGGTATACGATGCATCAATCAATGTCATGTTTCCTGGCCCAGGAGTGTATGAGGATATTTCAGAAATGAGTTGCGCTGTCTGGCTCAATACTTTCTGGGGTACCACAACACAGAACTTGACTTTCAAGGCACAGGATGGCATCTCAGACACTGCAAACCGTCCCATTGAATGTCTCCAGTCACCCAGTAGATGCTTCCATCATGGTAAACACAAAGCACTTACCTTGGCAGGTTCAGAGCGGTGCTCCAGTATAGTCAATTTGTCAGGCCTCACCATATTGATATCCCAGCCACCTCCCTCTCTCTAGTCCAGTGAGACCTTATTCACATGGGTCACTTGTTCGCATTGCATGTTTCATATGTGCGACGGCCTCAACAGTCAGGGCCACCCCTCAACCACAAGCCCATTTTTTCGTTGTGTCTCTCCCACCTACTGTCCTATCTCGAATTCTTCAAGCTTTTTCATCCCACTTTTTCCCCCTGTCCTGTAGACGAGGGGAGTGAGAGTGGCTCAGTGGGCAGCTGGCTGCTGGCCAAGGTCAACTCATCACAGTCCTTTTTTTGGCATCCAGCACACATCACACAGGTGTGGATTGGTAACCTCTTGATCTGCAGTCAAATGCTGCTGGCCCAGGTCAACCCACCACAACCCAAACCTGCTCCCCTTAAGACATTGCTTATAGCTGGACAAGGCTCTTGCCCAGAGCAAAGATCAGGCTTGACTCGGATGACCTCCTTGACTGAGCTTTTCAGTATAATTACCAGTAGAACAAAATTCAAAGCTGCTGAGAAATGCACATGGTTAGCACTTCTGCAGGCAAGGACAAGACAGCTTATCAAGGTGCTGAACATATTCAGTGAAACTTGGTTAAATAAATCATCTTTTAAATCAACCTTTGCCCAATCAAAGTCCAGCCTTACTTATAGGTACAACCACAGGAGCAACAGCAAAATAGAATTCCTGTGAAGGCTGCTCCACACAGACATACAGGTAAGAGATTCCTTTTTTGCTAATCTGTCTTCCCTTAGAAAACCCCTTTGTATGATCCCAGTAACTGGGCATATAAAGGTTTCATGGGTTAAAAGAGTAGTATGCGGTGCACTGTAACCGCCCCTCCATTTCTAAATATGAAGAAGTAATCTTTCCCATAAAAGCCTACTGTTTCTTCAGCTTTGTACCACTGGTTTTGCATGTTAACTTCAGGAATTAGAAGAGATTCTCACTGTTTATCAAGAAAAACTGCTCTGAGTTGTAGTTGCAATTAATATAGTCTGGTGTGTTCCACACAATGTCCATATAATAGGGCAGTCCATCCCTATCTGGAATTAGTCCCAGTGCAACTGCACAGAGACTCCAAAAAGCACAAGGCACCTGACCAACAGGAACAAGTGAATCACAGGAGGCTCCATCTGAATGTAAGGATGCTCTTTTACTATGACAGCAACTGAGCACTGGCATAGGTTGCCCAGAGAGGTAATGGAGCCTCTCTCCTTAGAGGTACTCAAAAGCTGCCTGGACTTGGTCCTGGGGAACTGGCTCTGTGTGGTCCTGCTTGAGCTGGGAGGTTGGACCACATGACCTCCAGAGGTCCTTTCCAACCTTTACCATTCTGCGATTCTGTGGAATCCCATTTTGTCACATCACTTTGCTACAGTGTGCCAGTATTTTGGTGCTGCTATTATTTTTCCTCTGTAAGACTTAATTCTGGTATTACCTCCTCACCTCAATTTTCAGTATGTTATCACAGGCAGACAATTTCTTCCAGTTGTGCATCTTGCTTCATTTGAGACAGGGAGACAAGAAGCGAGGAGGGAGAGGGAAAAGGGACTGGTTTCTTCTCCCTAGCCTTGTTAACTAGCTTCAATTTTGCACGGATAGATTTCATGAGAAACAAAACCTCACAAATTCTGAAGCAAACTGTCTCAGTATGTATTTAGAGGGAACATACCTAGGTAAGCTTACTGCTTTTACTCACATGTTATCTTTTCCATCCTGTCTGGTAGAGATGACTTCCGTTCTCCAGCCCCGAGAATGTAAAGTGACCAAAAAGCCCCAAAAGAGGTACGGATTCTACCTGCGTATTGAGAAAGACACAGCAGGGCATCTCATCCGGAATGTGGAAAAGAACAGTCCAGCTGCAAAGGCTGGCTTGAAGGACGGAGACAGACTCCTCAGGGTTAATGGCGTGTTTGTAGACAAGGAGGAACATGCTCAGGTAGATTTCTGTTTAGGCTGGGATCCACACCAGTCCCCCATTACCCAGACCCACTGCCACCATGTGAAGCCTTCTCTTCCCGTTTTTGTGGCATCTTTGGCTAGGAAATCCAATAGCTGAGTCAACTGCTCTGAGTAGCTCCCTGCATCATTTATTACCCTCCATGGGCATGAAATGTCTTTGAGTCGCCTCCAGAGGGCATAAGCAAAGGGATGAAACAACAAAAACAGTAGACAGTGCAACCCTTCCCGGGGAGAGGTTTTACGGCCATCACTCTTAGACCTGCTTGCCATTTCACCCTGTCCACTACAGGTGGTGGAGATTGTCAAGAAGAGCGGGAATTCTGTTGTACTTCTTGTTCTGGATGATGCATCCTACCAAAAGGCAGAAAAGGAGGGAGTGAACTTGGAAGAGCTGGGTCAAAAGATGTCAACAGGACAACAGCAAGAGCAGCAGCCCTCACCCCCCACGGCCAATGGAGCAATCACCGCAGCTCCACAACCCCGGCTCTGCTACCTAGTGAAGGAGAAGAAAGGCTATGGCTTCTCTCTGAGAAGTACAGCAGGTGAGAGCCTGGGGAGAAGAGATGGTATGTGTGTCTGTATATATATACGGGGCAGCAGGGACAGAGGCAACCATGGTTAAAATATGGGGACCAACAGGGACACACAAACTGCTCTTGCTAAGAGAAAGATGAGGTCAGATCCATCTCTAGTCCCTTTCTGTACAGCATATGCAATGCACAGTTTTCAGAAGACCATATTTCTTATGGGGTGGAGAAAAAAAAAAAAAAGGAGAAAAAAAAAAGAATAAGCTATTTTCTGCTTGTTGTTTAAATCCACATACCAAAACCAAATTTGCAGTCACCACTCAAATAGCAGATATACACTCACAGTGTCACATTAAGTCCCATTCCATTCCTCCAAATCACCTCAGGAATCAGCACACAAGGTTTTAGACAGCTGTAATACACACTTTTTCTGATTTATAAGTTATTTCATTTAGAAAGCAAGGGATTTTGAACCTCTTCCACATATTCTTTCTTCCAAGGCCAGTCAGTCAACAGAATAGGGCAGTCTTCTGGAAAGCATCATTGCTAAAAAGGGCATTTTGGAATGCAATATAACTGAAAGGCTAAACATGGAAGCCTTCCAAAGACAGGAAATTATGAAATGTATAAAACAACAATAAAAGCAGCTCCTCACTTCACATTTGAGGGGGGAGGGAGGCACGAATCAAACCCCTTTCAGCCCCTTTGGCACTCTTAGTAGAGAAATAAAAGACTGTTTGAGCTGCAGATAGTGAACAAATGCCTCCCTCCCCCACAGAAGTGATTTTTTCGAGGATAGAGTAAGAGGTGTGTCTGTGTGGAAGCTTTGTGATGCCACTGTAATCTGCACGTAAGCAGAAACCAAGAGTCTCTAAGGACATCAGTGCTGAGTTTCCCCAACCGTTAAATTCAGGCATATTTCAGTGGCTTACCCTGTGTAATGAGTTTTCATTTATTTCAGGACAGAAGGGGTTGTTCATAGTAGACCTTTCATCACAAGGAGCAGCTGCAAAGGCTGGTGTCCAAAATAATGATCGCCTGATTGAAATAAATGGAAAAAATGTGGAAAATGACACACATGAGGAAGTGGTGGAAAAGGTATTTGTTTGTATACTGATTCATCTTCTTTTCTGGCCCACTTTTACAGCAACCTATCAGGGTTACTGAGGTGGCAGGTCTAGCTGATTTGAATGCTTCACAGTAAATCTTGTAAGCTACTGTTCGTGTAGCATCCACACTGCAGAGTACCCCTCTGCTTTGGCTTTGCTGTCAAGCAGCCTCTTGAACTGACTTTGAATGAATACTGCCATCAAGACAGGCCAACTGATTTTAAATAATAGAAGTATACTGCTGTCAGGAATCCTGTTAAACAAATCATGCTCTGTTCCTAGAAGTCCTGGAAATACTCCTAATGGTAAGAGGGCAAGTCCTCAAATGTGGTTTTCAGGTCAGGAAGATGGGAAACTCTCTGATGATACAGTTAGCATGGAACAGGGAAAATCCATGACTTCAGACAGTATTTCCTTTCTCCTGCTAAGAAGTCCAAAACTAATGAAAACTACTGTGCAAGTAATTTCACTGTCTGGCCTCAGCTACAAAGAACATCGCTAATGAGGCTTCCAGCTTTCCACTGCTGGCACTGATAAAATGCAGCTGAAGAGATTTCTGAGAGCCATGAGACAGGCAGTACACGCTCTGGCATTGCAGCATCACAATTCAGTGCACACTAGTAACTATGGAACCATGCAACCCCTGTGTTTTGTTGAGCTGCTGTAACATCAGCAGCAAGTGACATTGGCTAAGATGAGTAAAGAAGGCACCAACTAGACTAGAAAGGAATAAGAGAAGGATGGACTTGGAGAGGTTTAACATACAAAAAAAACCCCCAAACCTCAGAATCAGTAATACAGGGAGATGGAAGAGGACCAAGAGTGACAGAAACTTGATTCTTGTCACTGTAATCTAAAATAGTGGTATAGATGGCATGGTATGTCTATACTGTAGAGTTCCACATCTAGATAAGCCAAACACTATCTGGTTGGGCTCACTGGATTCTACCGGCACTGTATGCCACCCTCCTGGCGCTCTACAGCTAATTCCCTGGAGGTCAGGAACACAGTACGAAATACAGAAAATTTCCCCATATATATGCTGGGTCTTACACGCCTGAGATCTTGTCACAGTCCAAATTTCTGACTGGAGGAGGGGAAAAAGAAAAAAAAAAAAAAAAGAAAAGAAAAAACTTACAGTACCTCGGCCTCTGCACCTCATGGCTCATTCGTCAACAGCACCCACACACCGCTATGTATCAGTAGACCAGTTACCAAAGTATCTACAGTTCCCACATGTTGTTGAAGGGGTGACATCTGAGACTATACATGTACTATCACAGGTAAAGAAGTCTGAAAACCATGTTATGTTTCTACTTGCAAATGAAGAAACAGACCGCTATTACAAAAGCCAGAAGATGGTGCTGAGCAAAGAGAGCGCCAACCTAAGATTGCTTCCCCTCAAACCACGACTTATTGAGATCCAGAAAGGAGAAAATGGTTATGGCTTTTATCTACGGATGGAACAAAATAGTGGTGGTAAGAACCAAGTTAACACACAGACACACATGATATCCACCATACAGTTTCTTCCTGTACAAGGTTTGCAGACCTCGTTCTCTTCGGCTTCTTACTGGTCATCTAGAAGTCCTCTACAGACGTGTTGCAAACAGGGCTGTATCAGGGACCTGATCTCATCTTGAAGTGCAGCTCTGACAATCAGCCTTTGCCATGCATTTTAATATCTTTAAACTTACCAAGCATACACCTTCACATCAAACTTTTTACTCTTCTGATCTTAGATCATGTAATCAAGGATATTGATTCTGGAAGCCCAGCAGCCAAGGCGGGTCTCAAAGACAATGACATCTTAGTAGCTGTCAACGGCGAGCAAGTAGATGGTCTGGACCATGAAAGCGTCGTGGGAAAAATTAAGCAGTCTGAGGCAAAAACCACACTGTTGGTAGTGGATAAGGAGACTGACACCATGTATAAACTGGTAAGAAAATGCAAACTATAGATAAGAATTGATAATTTTTCATTATGAAGAGACATATGCAGCAATGAAACAGCCAGTCTGCTCTGACAGACACTTCTTTGACTTGCAGGAAATGTCTAAGACACACACCTATTTCAGCAACTCTCCTTCCACTTGTACAGCAAGTCACTAAACACCCAAATTTTGGGCCTCTTCTGGATTTTTATAGGCACTACTGGAACGATTCTAAATTTAAACACACCACAAGAAAGGTCAGAAGACAAGCAAATTCAGAGCTACGCGGCTGCGTAACCATTCACAAACAAAACAAGTAAAAAAATTCCCTTCTCACATAAATCAACACTGTAGTTTTCAACTCAGCCAGAAATTAACAGCAGAGTTCTTCATTGCAGCTCAAGTCTGAGTCATTAAAAAGGTTTCAGACAAAACATGTTCAGCATGAAAGCTTAATACAAATTTCGCAACAGAAGTTTTTATGTTAACAAAGTTTTATTTGTCACTTTTTTCAGGCTCAAATTTCCCCCTTCTCATACTACTACAAAGCACAAGATCCAATTCCAGCTAAAACAGAGGAAAGAGTGGAGCTGCACACTGAGCAGAAAGTGAACCACAAGCCAAGAATCTGCAAGATGGTGAAAGGGCCTAGTGGATTTGGCTTCAGTTTAAATATGACCAAGAACAAGCCTGGACTGTTCATCAATGAGGTATTAATGTAGAATGAGGAACAAGGAAAAACTGCAGTAGTCTGTTGGACAGCTTCCTCCCTTCCGTCCTGCAAATACATTCAAGAAAAGCCACAAAAGACAAGTCTGTTCTCCAGTGCTCTCAGATAAGGGCTGTAATTGTTAAACTCAGACTGACATTGCAGGACCAAGACAACAAATAAGCACCAGAAAACATTCCTCATTCTGTTAGGCATGTAGAGGGAACGGGAATCCAGCTTTTGCATCATTTTTGCTTTTATTCATGAGGCTGGCATGCTAAAATTAGTATTTTAAACAGATTTTTTTGACTGTAGAACATCCTAAATGTAAGAGAGACCCCTTCCCTCCGTTCTATCCTCCTTCTCTTGAATTCCACAGCCAACAAAATTCAAACCTCTACTGTCTCAAATTATGTCTGTGCCTTTAGCTTTCTTGAGAGGAGGGGTTCCACTCATTACTAAGGAATCAGTGAAACGTAGCAAAGTTAAAGTTACTGGACAAGGACGTGTAAATAATAAGAAAACTGGTTTCCCACCTGTCTTCATGATTCTACCATGCCCCATTTCTATAATGAAAGTCTATCAAAATCAAGATGCATCTTAAACTGATGGGTTCCATGTTTGTTATGTCTAGGCCTATTGCCTCTCCCAATTAGTTTCTGCCCCACAAACCTCCCCTTCCCCAAGCTTATTTTGCCATCTTGCCAGGAAAGCAGTAACGCAATAGTCTAGCTAACCATCTCTTGTTATTGCGTCTTTCCAGGTTTTATGCTAGTATCACAGTTTGAACTTCCCTTCACAGGTACAAAACCACGGGCCAGCTGACACAGCAGGTGTAGAAAATAATGACTTTTTGGTGGAAGTGAATGGGGTGAATGTGACCAACGAATCTTACGACAAAGTGGTGGCAAGAATCCAAGATAGTGGCGACAGACTAACACTACTGGTGTGCACCAAAGATGCTTACAAATACTTCCAGGGCCAGAACATTCCCATCACAGCCTCTATGGCAGATCCAGTCCATGACACTTCTGAACCTCCTGCTTACACAGAAAATCATCTGTCAGAGCCAGAGAGAAAATCACCTGAACTAAGGGAAAGGGTGAGTAATACTGCATTAAGTAGATGTTGAGGGATCATCTAGAGGATAGTAAAAGAACTTTTTTCAGCTCATATGTATTCCTGAGCTAGGATTTTTAACTTGAGCCTGGATTTTTACAAGTCAGTCTATGTTATTAAAAGGGAAGCTGTGGTCTGATTATCACAAACAACTCTTCCTTTCCCCACTCATAATACAGGCGAGTATCTTTAATGCAAGATTAAGTCCCAGAAAGGATGCGCATACCAGAGATTTTATGAAACAAGATAATCCAAGTACAGTTTCCTATCTTCATGAAGATGGGAAACAGGCAATACAATCCTGAAAGTGCAGGTGAAAAAAGATGCTTAAATACACCAAAAAGCATAAAACACTTTTAGGGAAATCAGGTGAAATATTTCAAAACAGATCATTTTGCAGAAGGAAGAGCAAATGATAGGTTATGATGACATTTTCTAGGAAACATGTTGATTCGAAATCATTTTACTCACTTCATGTCATTAGAAAGAATCTGAAGCATGACAGAAGTCAGAAAAGCAGGAACATATTTCTTCCCGAGAGAGTAATTTTGAACCCTCTGTGCAATCAGCCTTAAATATTTAAATGCTTCTTTTCTGATCATGCAAAAGAGACAGACAAAGATGATGAAGACCAATACTGTCTCCTATTCATTTTTCATTAGTCTTGTCTGCAATTTTTTTCAAAAGTTTCTTAGTCACCAAGCTGCATTTTGCTGATCTGAAGTTAGCATCACTTTTGTGTGCAAATCCAGCAAGTATGGGAATTAAACAATAGGAAACCTCTATTGAACAAATTTCTCTCTAAATGTACTTAACCAAAAAGCACTTCTACAACAAAAATTACATTTGTTGACTCATTCTGCCACCCGAACAAGTACATGATTAGTGCAGAAGAACATAGGAGTCGTTCATAACACTGCAGACTATCAAGCATGTTTACAAACTAAAAATAATCAGAATGCGTTTGTTATTCCTCTGCAGGCAAGCTCATCCTCCTCTTCACAATCAGCTGCCTCTACAACAGCAGACAGTGACAGCGATGACACAAAGTTGTGAGGAGACAAACTATGCCAAGAACAAAACAAGAAACCTTCCAAACCCTCTTTCTTCCATCATTCTCTGCTACTACACCTCCCAGCATTTGACTGCTCCTTGGAGCGCCATACCTGTAAAGGACTGCAATCACTTGCTGAAATGCAGCTGCCTGAAATAAACACTTTGGTGTAACCTGCATACATTTAACACACTGCAATTGTACTTCATTGGCTTTCTGCCTTGTAAAGCAGGCAGTTAGTCACTTACTTCTTTAAAGGCTTAAATAACTAGAAGTATATAATTAAGTATACTGCAGCAGAAGGCAGAAACATTTATAAATTCCTAAGCATCTTAGCCTTTTAAGGATAAGCTCTTAATAAAGAGCAACCGATTTCTCCCCATGTCCCAGGAGAGGAAGTTCTCCCCCTAATCCAAGTCCATCAACTCAATCTCTGTGGTGACTCTTCCACGCTATACTTACCGCAGTACAACTGCTGTGAAATGGCATAAGCCAATGTACTCTGTGCATTACACTCCTTTCTCCTGCTAACACTGCAGAAATGTCTTTCAGGAATTAAGCTAACTTCGTAATTCGTAACTCAAGATGTTTAAGCAATATTCTCTCTCCTCTGCATATAGTTGTGGATCATGGTAGTTAGAACAGCATGCATAATTCAGTCACGCAGGTTTGTCTAACTTCAAGTCAACACCACATTGTCTTGAACACGACATAAATGGCTTTGTAATACTGCTGCTGTATACTTTGCCTCCTTGCTGTACACCAAAGACAACACAGAAATAAAACTGTTTAGAGTGGCTATTTTTTTTTCCCCAGGTCTTACTCTTATCACCTATGACTTATGTTCCAGAACAATTTTAAACCAAACAAAGTCTGGGAGAGTGGCTACGGGAAGCTACAAGTTTAAGTTATGTAAATAAAATTTCCTTTTATACCTTGAATTACACCAAGAAGGGGAAATGAGCTACTGTAGAACAATACAGATGTTGTGGGGAACACCAAATTTACAGCATATAAGGTAAACAAATTTGTAACGTATAAGATAAACAAGGCACAGCTGCAGTCTTTGACTTCACTCTGAACTCTAGCGAAGAGGAATCCAAAATCTCAGTTCCACTGATGCAGGGATAGAAAACAAAGCTGAGACTCGGAACAGTAGGTATTAGTGATACACATTAGTGTACACTACATACACAAATGGAGTGAAATTCTCGCCATTTCTCTTCTGCCAGGCAGCAAATCCTAGCCACTTTCTAGCTCACTTCCAGCCATATCTCTGGGGCTGACAAAAAACAACTGTAATGCTTGTAAGACATATTACAAAAGCTTATTTAATTCCACAGAGTCAAACATTCAAATCCAGAATTGCCATCCTCTGAATGCCAATTATGAGTCAATTTTCAAAAGAAAAATAGCATTTCCTTGGTGCCTTCTGTGAAGATGTTCTTCTAAAACCAAGAGGTCTTACCCAAGACAGCCTATTATGCAAGTTCTGATTCCCCTAGGCATTGGTGTACCAAGGAGTGGCCTTATTCCTTGGCAATGAACGATCTCACATTCAATGTGTGCATCCCCTTTCCTTCAAGCTGTGACACCTTAACGAAATGAGCCACAGAGTTGATGAAAGCATGTGTTGAAGTTCAAAGAGCCAGTTACACTGCTGGAACACACAGAACAGTCGTAGCTCTCTTCCAAGTTTTGCAGTCCACAGGAGTTGCAGCAGCCCAGCAGAAAGGACAGAGCAGTGCGTGGCGGCAGTCCTTACTTAGACGGCCATATGCTTTTCTGGGGCTTGTTTGTGTGCTAAATAGAGAAAGAGAATACTGGACAGTGCACTAACTAGGAATATAACATCAAACCAACGATGATAAAAGTTGAACTGGAGCTCTCCCAAGACTTCTGTAATAATAGTACGATACTCTAGCGGCATACTCATCCGGATCAGGAGCACTGATGACACAAAGTACATACCCTGTAAGTTAAAAAAGAGAAAGCAGCAATCATTTCAGAGCTGGATACGTGGCTAAGACAGGTCAGCATACAAAGACCTAATTATGTGTATATGTATACACACAGAAATAAGAATGTAAGCATAAATGTATATAGGTGTGCCCATGGTTCTACATACTCACCATGATCTGTGCTAAAAGCAGAACAATAACATTGGAGGACTTGCTGCTGGAAATGGCATAGAAGAACTAGAAAGGAAAAAAAAGCACTGGAAATAAGCTGTCAGATACGTCCAATGCGCCTTAGGACAGCAAGATAGGTATATACCATTCAATACTTTATCATTTAAAAAAAAAAATAAAAAGCATATTTTCTGGAAGGGTGCCTATACCCTACTTTCAGAAACCTGCAGTCTTAGTCTTAAACATGAATCTCCCTAAGCCAGTGGTACCACGTGGTAAAAGTCATACAAGGATATATATTAATGTTTAAGCTTAGGTACCTAAAGCCAGGTCAACAAAATGAGTCACATGTTTTTTGAGTTAATGCCTTTCCAGTTCTACCTAAAGAACCTGCAGCTCAAATTAAGCAAATCTAAATTCGTTCAACCATCATCTCATCAACCTTACCAATAAGCCCTGGCTACAGCACCATTTTGAACCCTTGCTTACATTTAACATCTCATTTAACATCCACATCTCTTCCTCAGAGTAATAACAATAAAGACTGAGTGCGGAAATATACTGCAGAAGATATTTTTCCTTCCTCTGCAAGGATTTATATTCAGACATTTAAAACATAAATGTGTATTAAAAGTTCATACAGTATTTGCCCTGTCTAAAGTTAAAGATCTGGTAACAGCTTTCCTGGCCCACAACCACGTAAGTGTGGCCCGGCTCTTACCTTTGTAAGTGTGATTAACAATCCTCTGATAGAGGTAACAATGATTATTCCAACAAGAATAAAGGAAATGTGCTGAGACCAGAATTTCACCTGTATCAGCAAGAAGAATACAGTTAAATCCCTAACACTCACCCCATTCACACCACATTGTACAGCTGCTAATTCTTCAGGGTCTTTGTATTTCTTAATTGTACAGATATCCATTATAGACAGGTTTATATAACATTTTCACAAACCTATTTGCAATTGTTTACTCCAACCCAGATTTAGTTTACACCAACCACATATAACCCTATATTCACGGGGATATGTTTAAAAAGTGTAAATGACAGAACATCTATGTACACAGGCAAACATAATTACTCTGTAGATAAATGTATTCATCTAAGAAAGTTGACTAACATGCTTCCATTTGCCCAAAACAAACAAGCAAATAACTGTCTCTCTGGTAAGACCACATTACCACTCCAGGAAAAAAACCGTGTGAAAGCAAAGTTCATGGTGCATTTTCCCTTCTTCCTCAATATGGAAGAAGTCAAAGACACATTCTCAGAGCTCAATGACTCTCTCCCTGTCAGCAGTATGATTTTATTTAGATAAGATAGGTATTACTGAAAAGGCTATAAGAATTAATAAAGTCTCACATCAAACTGAATTCCCAGATAATTTACAGTGATCTCAATTCCTCTTGTGACCGGATCAGTCTTCCCCACACGGTCAAATACAATATTGATGGTTGCCTGCAAGAAAGAGATGCATTTACATTCAAACAAGAAAACAGCCTCTCTCACTGCTATGAGATGGGGCAGAGGGTGGTCAGATTGTCAAATAGGTGCAAAATGCACCCATGTAAAAAATGCTTGTCTAAGGCTCTACACAAGAACAGAGACGCAGTGCTTATTCCAACCAAGGGCCAGTTTCTTTCAGAATTTCCAGAAGCAGGATTTTAAGCTAACTAGAGCATTATTTGATGAACTGCAAGTACAGTATAATCTATGCAGGGTGTGACATTTGCTTATGTCCACATAAAACGCGATAAAACATTTACGTACCATGAAGATTTTCCAGACACAATAGATGGAGAAAAAATAACCCAAAAAATTAAAGTATTTTCCCTGGAAAGTTTTGGAGTACTCTATTCTCTCCTGAAAATACAAAAAGGGGCGAGGGAGAACATAATACAAAAAAAAAAAGTCATTTCCACAGTCACCCACAACACAAAATTTTAATGGAGCACCAACAAACACAGCTTTATCCTTCTAGAACCCTATTAATTCAAATGTTTCTGAACTCAAAAGTTTTAACTCAAAAGTCTCTGAATGGCTTTAGGGACATATACCAGTAACTGGAAGGAAACTGCCATCTAGACCCCAAATTAAAGAAACAGATCCTCACTCCACCACATTACATTTCAACATTTACCTGCTGAACAACTTTCAATTTCTTGTAACATACATTCTCTTTCAAACTACTCTGGCATCCCAACATCCACCTGGGCAGTCACTTTGCTATGTACCTTTGTGGCATGTAGGTCAGCAGTTTCCAGGAAAAGCTGCCGACTCAGCTCTTCTAGAGCATCCACTTCTTGCTGGATAAGAGACAGATCTGGCAAACCAGCATAGTCAAGGCTACAATACATCACAAATTCTTAGTTAAAAACAAAGCATTCCCCACTTTCAGCCCGAGGCCCACATTCAATGGTTTGACCACTTTTTTGATCCAGTGTTAATGCTCCTTGTTAATACTGCACCCAAAGAAATCTGAAGGATACTTATATTGTACACTACTCCATTTTAGGAAGGTAGGCAGCACTCAGTATTTAGGCAGTCATGCAACAAGTTCTTTATTCCTCTGCCTGGCAAACACATCGCAGAACAGAACCAGAGCTCACAAAGACTGCTGCTTCACTTTGATCAGTGTCCCTTGCCACTGAAGTGCATCATCGTATGTCAGTCTCACGTCATCTTCATGAACAAAACTGCTGAGTAACTGCTCCACAAGATTAGCGATTGCTACAAAGATTCTAGTCAAACAGCCAAATTCTAACAGCTAGTGAGAGAGGAGAGGAAGAGGAGTCCTCACCCTTAAACATGCAACCTGCACGCTTCAGGTGGTCTGGCAGAAATTACTGTTAGGCAACTGTAAGTTAGAGAAATACAGACCCTGTAACTCCCAACAGATTCCTTCTACACCTTCCACACGGGCAGCACAACTTCTGCTCACCTGTTCCTAACCACCTCTTTGTCACACCGCCATAGCACCAGTGGCCAGCCTATATCATGAAAACACTTCATTTGTTCAACAAGTTTCTTCCTGCTCTTCCTTCTCTCACAGCCTTTCCACACAGCCAGAAAGCCAACCACAGGCTGGGTAAATTGTTCCAGCACCTCAGCCAGCCCCGTTGCTTTGCTCAAGTACCTCACAGTTTGTCCATCCTGGAAGAGCATATTTCAAGTTATGAGAAAAATACAGAATCATAGAATGGTTTGGGTTGGAAGGGACCTTAAAG
>Ga0181612_179521_pt1 | contig 15321 bp, 6 predicted proteins | sample HoacroProtozoa21_FD_119630 | JGI IMG/M metagenome (GOLD analysis project Ga0181612, IMG submission 119630) | Hoatzin crop microbial communities from Cojedes, Venezuel. Combined Assembly of Gp0051906, Gp0051904, Gp0051908 | reverse complement strand
GTGTCTGGCCATGTTGACAATGTTAAAAACATCCAGATGTTTTGGCTATGGAAACTTTTGTGCTTGAAGTGTGCTAGCCCAATTTTCTTGGGAGAGTATTTGGACTTCTTCCTCTGGTAAGATTTTTTTTTTTCAGCATCATTTAAAATGTTGACAGATGTAGTGATTTGCCTATAGTAAAACCTATAGATCTGCCCCTTCCCAGCTAATTACAGGCCCTTTCATGTGGATATCCCTAAAATGTGAACAGATACTAGGAAAGTGAAAGAAAAAATACTGCCTATTTAAAAAGAATTGAAAAGCAAGGAACCTCAACAGTATTTGAGAGAGGAATAGCAGACTATTATAAATATTATGCTAGAAAGATGAGATGCTGCACTCCAGGTCGAATAGCAGTCCAGAAGCAAGTAAATGAGACAGAAGACTGGATTCTTTGATTTCTAATGTTGAATGCTCTTAAATCTTAGTATCGCCAGCCTAATTTTGCTTGTACTACAATTCACCCAGCAGTTTGAAAAGCAGACATCAAATAGGCTCTTCATAGAATAATATGGATTTGTACCTATAGCTTTCAGCTGTATGTGAATAGCTGCCCTAGAATTTCAAGTATTACTGACTTGGAATGTTTAAGAACTCTTAATTTTGAGTCATCTTACTGAACTTTCTTTGTTCTGAATTGGTTGTTTAGTAGGAGAAAAGAGGAGGCATAAGAATTCCCTGGAATCATTTGAAGTAAGGATTGATCCGGCTCAGTTGATACTGTTGGTTTACACGTGTTCTCTATAAGACCTTCACTGAACACCAGGCAAAGAATTGCAGTGGAAGTTTCAGCATACTCTGGCAGGTAAGGAAGTGATGAATCAGGACAGCAGGTGAAACCCATAGGTGCCTAAAGAATGATGGTACTGTCTTGAATCTGAGTTGCTGAACGTCCTTGTGTAAAGTTTCTTGTGTTTCATTATAGAAAGACCAACTGCGACATCTTCCTTGCGAACCTTGCAGTCATGTGACAATGACCAAAAGTTATGTCAAAAAAAGAGAAGAATTGTTAGGGAACACAGAGTAATATTTGAAATGCTAAGCAAAAGGCTGGTGTTTTGGAAATTTTTGCCTCTAACTGTAACGTAGCCTGCAAAGGTCGCTAATGACTAAACTCTTGTGCATTCCTCTGAAATAAAAATAGATATGTGATGTTATAGAAGAATTAAAGGAATTTCTGTATCTTTGAGTTGCATGAATGGCTTACCCACTCACATTTGTACTGAATTCTTTCAGGACTGGTAAGATTAATTTACTTTTTGGGCTGGGGAAATGAAAACTAATGCCAGATTTTGTAGGCAGCGCTGGACTGATGTGAGAGAAACATCAAAACTCATCAATATCTGCAGATATTTTCTTGCCAGCAGTTAAAAATGACATAGCTAAAGCCCCAGGGTGCTGGGATAAACAATTTTGCCAGCCTGTATGGGAAGTGAGGTAGATCCCAGGACATGTTGGGTCCACAGGCAGGAACAGCCACCTGCATGGAGATGTGTGGAAGCTCTGTTCTTCCATTGTGACATAGGAATGATGAAATAGTGTATTTCATCATGATAATAAAGCCAGTCTAATTTTGAAATGGGTGTCTGGTATCTTCTGCAAATAAGGTTGCAGCAGATGGTTGCATTGCTCCCCAGTCCCAATCAGAAATATGAATTCTTCTTAAAACACTGAGGGAAATGTTATGGAAAAGCAGCATAGACTCTGGGTGCCAATGTGAAATGGGTGGAGAGATACAACGGCTAAAAGCAGAAGTGTAGAACTTGCCTTTAGTGGGTACCTTTCATGGATATATTTCATAAACTTCAGAAATACAGGCTTACTTTGTAGTTCTGTGCAGAAATAGGCATGTGCACTGCCTCTGAATGTAGCAAAGACACAGTCTGGATCAAGGAAGCAGAGCGAGACTTGTTCGCTGGGACCACAAGTTGGGTTTTAGGAACATGAAGCTCTATTCCTCATTTTGTTATAAAGTTCATCCTTGCCTTTCAGTGAGTTCTGCCATTTTACGTGCAGATACATAAGCATAATACTATATGCTAAACTATTTGTGTGTCTGAAAACATACAGGGAGGTGAACTGTCCCACTTTTGCAGAGAAACAGTGAAAGGATTTCTGAATTTGGTTATGCCACCAAAGATCTCTGTTTTTGGAACTGGGGTCTCAGCCATAGAAAAGTGCTTTCCTGGAAACAGCAAGCAAATGGTGGGTTCTCCACCCCATCTGCCAGCTGCAGCACACCTCCAAGTCCTGGTGCAAGGGAGTGTTTCATGTGAACAGTTGCATCTCCTGAAGCATTCACATGCATATGCACACGTTCTCTCTGGGATTTTTACCACTTAAGCATAAAAAAAAAAATTTCAGATATAAAGTCATTTTGTGTCCACATCTGGTTTTCTGTGTGCATCACTAGGAGTGATATGGGTGTACAGATAATGGCTGCTTTCATAGTGTAGTTACCCAGCTTCAATTTACTGTTCCTTTTCCCTTGTGCTGAATTACTTGTTAATGCCAATATAACCTCTGTTTCGCTCTCTCTCCATCCTAAATGTAAATTGACTTGCCACAGCCTGCTGTTCTCTAGAAATTACAAAGCATCAGAAGATTATGTGTTGCTGGTGCTGATAGCATCTGTTTATTCTAGTGCACCAGCCAGTTGGGCCGTGCTTGCCTGCAGATGGGGAGAAAATGACCTTCAGTAAAATCACAAACTTCACAATTCTGAACCAGCATCTCCTTCAGCAGCTGGTTGCTGGTAATCTGAAGTTCATGTTTTCAGAGGCAGCAGTCAAACCAGTGCAGAGCGAGTCTGCTGTCAGTGAGTCAGAAGGTAATCTACAGCTATTTGGGGAGTAAGGAAATATGGGAACACTCACAGTAGGATTGTGGCCTTAAAAAATGCTGTGCACCAGATCTCTTCAGGATTCTTGGATTCCTTGATTTCACAACCATGAAAACTGCCTCAGCTCCTTTGCCCATGAATGTCCAATTACAGTTCAATTCTGCTGCCCCATGGAAGGTCTTATTAGGGCATTGTCACTCAGAAAATCAGGTAAACAAAGAAAATAATAGAGTTTAAACTAATTAATCCATAGGAGTTCTGTTGGTTGACTGGTTGTGATAGAATTGGCAATAGTGGCACAAAAATAACCTTCTTTATATCTTCTGAATAAAGAGGATGAATGTTTTCTCAGGATAATGGAATAATTTTCACTTTGTTGGAACTTGGGAGTATGTTAACAATCAGATCCTGAAGTCGTATATGCAAATCACTGTGGTTTTCTAACTCCAAATCTTAGAATTACAAATCTGAAGAGCTCCCTAGGTCTTTTATTTTGATTTCTAATAAGGCGTACAACACAGTGGAAGTTCTAGAGACAGAAGAAGTCTATTTTTAGATCAATATTTTAAATAGATCACTATGATCATTGATAATTAACATTAATATTAAATTAATTAAAGGAAATGCAAGGATAATCATACAATGAATAACACGCTAAAGCAATGTAACACACGAAGAAGCAGCTAGTATTGATTTTTGGAAAATAACTTTGGACGACCTCAGTTGGATTAAAAAACAAGATATCTGATTGACTGTTATGCTAATGTTGATGTAAGAACTTTCTATAAGCCTGTAACTTGCTCCCATACATTTTCATTCATATACTGAAATGGTACAGTATCAAATAGGAAATGGTACATGGATTCTGACTTTTTCAGTTACAGATCTCAAAGTGGGATTTGTAAATAGATTTGAAGTGTAAATACATCAAATAGCTGTGTTCCTAGTGGGATTCAGTAATTTCTTTGAGTTGCTTAGTGGTGTGGCAGTGACTGGAAGGAGAGGTTGCTCCACGCTGCTAATGTTAGCAGGTGACCGAAAGGCTGGTTTAGCATGATTTGGATCCCTTGATAGAATGGAAATAGCAAATACTTTTTTTCTTTTCTGAATGCTACAGGTAAAGGAAATTAAAACTCTGAGATTTATGTACCAGATGGAACAGACAGTGTTGAGAAAAAGAAACCTGGAAAAGGATTGAGGGTTTGAATGGATAACTGGCTGAATGTCACCTCTCACTCCAGTGCTGTGACCAAAGCTTCTGAAACAATTCTTGAAGTCTTTCTAATGCCTACTTGATATTCCCTGCTTATATACCCAGGGATCACTTTACTGCTGTGTTTGGCACTGGTGCAACTGCTTCGTGAACACTCCATCCAGCTGTGGTACCCACAACTAAAGAAGGATGTTGAAAAATTGGAGATCTTTCAGAGAAGAGCCACAAGAATGACTGAAGGATTGGAAAACATGCCTTACAGTGGAGCCCATCTCCTTAGCTTACCAAACAGCAAGTCAAGAAAAGCTTCAGTCTGGCTTTTAAGTATGCTATATAAGGAAGAGAAAGTCAGAAATAGAAGCTCCTTTGGGCAATAGTATAGTAAGAATTGGTAGTCAGAAGCTGGATGAGTTCATACTGTATATGTCTTTGACTTTTAACAATGGAAACCATTCTTGGAGCAAAAGTCAGGGCAGTGATTTATTCTGTCGTTGGCAGGAGAGATTGGATGTTTTTTCCATCAGTTACACCCTGGTTCATGCAGAGTACTCATTCAGAGCAGCCTTGTTGCTGGCATCCTTTCAGAAGGCAAACCTAGCTGACCATGGCTGTCCTCTCTGGCTTTGTTAGTTTATAAATTAGAGTTCTCATTCCAAATTCTTCATAATCTAGATACACAAAATCCTTTAGATACAAATTCTGCTGTCTGATCTGGATCCTAAACTGCATTCTCCAGCTTCACCGTAGGATTGGATAGGAAAACCAAGAATTTGCAGAAGTATTTGTGTGTGAAATTCGGTTGATCGTATGAAAAGCTTAGGGACTAGATGTTAATTTTAAAACCATTTCTCTGTGTTTCCAGTTCCCATATCAGCACACAGCCTTTGGCAGGGGGCAAGGCAGGAGGTTTTGAATGAACAGTTACAGTCAGCCTCCTTTTCTCAAAGGCTTGAAGTTATAGGCTGGCAGAAGGATCCACCAACATTTGTGAAATGGACCAGGGAGAGCAGGGCAGAGAAAGAACCATGTGTGTGGTGCCAGGTCCTAGCCCTGACGCTCCCTCGAACCAAGCCTGAATTTGCAGTTTCAACTACCAGGCAGTCTGTGCAGTGACCTGTGGCCTTGGCCATTTTTCTACTTTCTCTCTAATGAGTGATTTTCTCCTGGGCAGCAAAAAAGCACATTGGCAGTGGCACAGCGAGGAAGTCTACCTTTCCGCTGTCCACGCTGTACATGCCCTTCAAGAAGGGAGTCTGCCTGAAATCCTCCCCAGCCCTTAAAAGTGGAAATGGTCATGGCACATCTCAGTGCTCACTGAATTGAGGTTGAATCCAAATATTCTTTGAATGTGATCAAACCTCAAGTTTGGAGAATGTCTGAGCCTTGAATTTGGGTTTGTTCAATTTTAGAAACATTACTTTCTGGTCTGCTTCTCTAGGACCACTTAAAAGTCTTCAAATCAAATGATCTGTGGCTTTCCCCTCTTCTCTGCTGGGTTGCTTTGATTTCTGAGCCTGGAGTTTACCAAAGAGAGGCCACTTTACTTCCTTTTACAGAAAAGTATTGTCACCAGAATGATGTGAAACAAGGAGTTTTGTTTGAAACCTTGCTCCGAAATGTTTTATTTCAAGGTTTTTTGCTTACTTTTGTGTCAATGTACTTTCTACAGAAGCTGCTTTATAAGGGTCAGACTCTGCTATGATTGACATTGACTCTGTACTCTTGGTTTTCTCCATTTTTATAGAACAAACTGTTTTCCCTTTCCTTTTCTCCAGGTAGGCTATGGAGAGAACCCAGAACAAGGACCCAGCACTTGTCTGTGCTGGTTGCAGTCCTGCAGCAGATGCCCCATGCTGACACCTACACCGGGCTCTTAGCCTTTTTTTGGAATCAGAACAAGGGTGGTTATTCAATTGCCTGTGTAAACTCAGGTTTTTGAAGTGCCATCCCCAGCAGAATTCTAAGGGAAACTTCTTGTTCGTTTTTTTTTGCTTTAAATCCCAAATATAGTATCATTTCTATGAATGCTTAAGGAGGGAATACACCCCTTTTCAAGGCAGCACACAGCCTTTTCATCAAAAAGGTCACATCTGTCGCTGCATTGGGAAACATCCATGCAAGAACAGTGGTGAGGTCTCTCTGCTGGCTCTCTGGCCAGAGTTGAATTTCACTCTCTGAGTCCATTTTTTCATGGGATTTTCATCCGTAATACATGTAAGTATTGGTCAGTTGTAAATGCTTCATCCTCTCTTCACAGAAATTAGGCCGAAACAGGACCCTAAACTGATGGCGAAGCTATCCAGGGCACATGCTGTGCCAGAGTTTTGGGGGAGTTCAGCAGTGAACTCAGCATTTGCAGTTTCTGCCCTTGTGCTAAGTGCTCTAGCCTACTGTCAGCCGTCCATGCCATTGCTATAACAACATTGTAAGAGTATTTGCTTTTGGACTGCAAAAACTGGGCTGTACACCAAATTATCTGTGTCCTCTTCTTGGTCCTTTTTGTTTTGATATCTATTTTAAAGTCAAAATCCAGGAGCTTTGCAATGCAGTAAGGAAATCCTTTTTAACAGCCCAAGAGGCTGTATGAATGTGGTAGAGATGTACTTCCCTAGTTCATCTGAAGGCATTTAGTATCATGACTGTAAACTGGTGTGAATATTTTAGTTATCAGCTGTTTATGGATATTCAAGATGGGTTGTATGATGATTACATTTAGTACATTTCTGGAGCAATGTTAGAAATATCATTAACGATACCTTTTAAGACATCTCCTGTTCTTCAAAGAAGAGCCTTTGATTTGGATCAGTTGGAGACCTCTGGAACAACGCAATGATAAAAGTGGAAAGAAATTTTCACTTCTCCAATATACTGTCAATATTGGGTCTTCTTAGTCAAGGAAAAGACTAGTGTTGAAATTAACTTTGTGAGGATCCAATCAAAGCAAAAATAATGTAGAAATATATCGTGCTAAATCTTACAAGTCAAACATATTTCTGGAGATATTCTGGTAGGGCATTTCACCTACAACAAGAAAATTAGGTGAAGAAGAATAAAGAAAAGTTGTTTCTGTTTTCTGAATGTTGTAAACTTTTTTGTAAAATAAATACATTACAGCTATAGATTGACGAAGACCTTGTTTTTTGAAGGATCAGAGTAAAGTTGTGTGTTAACGTGGGCTTTCCAGACTTTCCAATACCAATATATTCCATGCTTGTATTTCTCCAGGTTTCCAGAAAAAACAGATGAAGGACTGTGCTTGTTCTCTGCGATAATGTGTCTTTCAGAAACCCTATATTCTCCCTCAAAAGAGGTCCTGTATGGCAATTTTTACCTCTTGACTCTAACTCTCTTTACATGTAAGCCTTCCAGCTCCAAGCTGTTCTGTTCGGACTCAGAGAGCAAACAGTGAATCACCATCTTAATTAAGGTCAGCATGTGATATCTTTGCTATTCTTCCAGCTATTCTCAGCTGGTGAATAAAGAGTTAAAAATAGGGCATAAACTCTCCTCTCCTGCAGTCTTTGGTGATAGCGTGGTTTACAGGAAGGTCCTGTAAACATTCTCAGTGATAGAGTGTTTTGATTAACATTCACATTTCTACCCAGGTTTTTCTTTAAAAGGCTAAGTTGAATGCAGACCAGAAAATCAGTTCAATTGTCGTGCTTTCCCAGCACATCATTAGGAATAGATGGCAAGCAGGCCATTGGTTGCACTGGAATTTTTTCAGCCTAACTCTGAATTGACAGATCATCATATTTTCAGTGCGTCTCAGTAGGTTTCTTCGAGTCTAAAACACACCAGTAGAAATAGTTCATACAAAATCAATTTCTTAGACTCTAGCTGGAATAGTAGTTGGAAGTCAAGGTCAGGAACCTAAAAGAAAAAAAAACATGGGGACAGAGGAAAGAAGGAAGTGGATTCTACATCATTACAGCATTTTATCCCAATAACTTGTATGAGTTTCATTACAGGCCCCAAGGCAAAGAATTTTCTACCTGAGCTGCAAGAGGGAGTGTTGAAGTGTTGGGAGAGGCAGGATGAGAAAGCAGCTACTTTGCTTAGGTCGTTGTTCTTAGAAAAGCATCATTGTTGGCACACTAGCACAATAATTTTATACAAGAAAAAAAGTCTTGCCCAGGAAGGAGAATTTTGCTGACAAGGTGTTAAGAAAAGAAATAACTCCTTTTATTTCATTCTTTTCTCTAAAGGGATTTAGCATTTTGCTGTGTAGCTCTTTCATACCAAAGTAACTTTCAAAGTAAATCCAGTTACTCTGCCAATGTACTTTTTAAAGGTACAACAACGTTCTATTTTCAGAACTCCATCTTGCTTGAGATATGTCAAGTTTGTTGTTTTTTTCTGGCTTAAAGTGAGAGGCTAGGCTTTGGGATCTGTAAAAATACTGGTAACATCGTTGAACCCTACAGGAGTCAACCATGGGCAGAAGTTGCTAACATTAGCTTGTGTGTGGCTTCCCCTAGGATCAGAAGAGATATCTCACACAGGTTCCCTAATACTGCTTGGAGACGGGTTTCTCACCTCATCCCTACGTGCCAGAGGCGCAGTCAGTGGGCAGCATTGGGGACCATGAGCTCTCCCTTCTTCTGCTCCAACTGGATCACTGGCATCAGGTTTTGAAGGCATATTATGGCAGTGCTAAAATATAGTGTTACAGGATTGCCGAACAGATGGATTCATCTTGTTGGTCTGTCCTTTCAGTAGGTTTGGACTGGGAATAGAAGGGAAGAAAATGGTTTTGGCCCATCTTTCTCCTGAATTGTCTGTCACCATTCAGAGACTGTCCTGCAGAAGTGAGCATCTGTCTTGCGGGGCAGAGGGGGTGAGGGGAGAAGGTGAAGGAGAAGGATGTTTTTTGTGTTTAGCTTGTATTGACATTGGAGCACTTGTAGTCATTCCCCCATCAAGGCACTAAGTAGGGACACCTCACAAGGTAAGTGCTGTATTTTATGAACTGAATGCAAAACCTGTATTAGTTTCAACGTGCTTCTGGTAACATTTGTCTAATGCTAAATTATGTCTTTTATGTGGTTTGTGTATTACACGCTAACCTCAGATTGCTTTCATGTGTTCAACTTTCAGGAGTTCAAGAGTTTTGCAGGAAGAGTAGCAAAATGTGGTTTTGTCCCTCTTTAGTTTTTGGGCCAAGCTGGGTTTCTAATGGGCAATTTGAACTGCGATGACTACCTGGAAGAGCAGGCGCAAGCAGCTTGCGTGGTGCAGACATGTGTGAGAGCATGTGCGTGGGAGGCAACTATCAGGGGAACACATTTGGGAAGAACTGTAATGGCGCAGGTCAAAGGCTAGAACAGCCCAGTGACAAGGAGACCAGAATGGATTGGGAAGTGACATTAGGGAGTCCTTATTTTCTTTAGCAGGCTTGCTTCTAGAGGTATAGATGTAAGTGTATAAATGATAGATCCGGCAACGGTTCTTGATGAGCAGTGCTGTGCCACAATAGGGGGCTGGACTGACAGCTCTGGGGCTCCTGGGCTCACTTCTTGCTGAGCTGCTTGAGCCTGAATGAGAATTTAAAAATAAAACTAATGATTTCTAAACTAGTTTTAGGTGCCTTGGGAAATGTTTTGGATCAGTGACCCCATGGCGGGTTATTGAGATAGGGTTGGTACCAGCATGGCAATAGTCATGGAGACTTCACGCTTGTCATGGTGCTATGTGGATATCCTAATCTCCTGTCTTTAAAGCCAAGCATCCATAGTCCCTTACTCTACCTGGGCCTATAGTGGGCTTCCCAAGACTAGCCATGTGAAGGATGAAGCAAGCTGTTACAAGTAGTTGTATAAATGCACATGGTGAAGCAGGAGCAAGGAGACAATGGTAAGGTGAGGCAGCACAATGGTTACAGCAAGGCTTGGGGGAGAGGATTGGAGGCTTGCCAGCATGCTGGGGCTGCTTGCCGGGGATGATCCTCCCAGGCTGCCCATGGCCAACGGCTGTCACTGTGATGACTGCCGTAGCGTGGGCTGGCAGACAGTTTGTTCCTCATGGCCTGTCTCCCTCTCCTCTGCACAAAACAGGGATCCAAGGCGCAAGGCAGTTGGAAACCCCGAACCTCCCCACTTGCAGCACCTGCTTTGCTTCTCCATGCCTCGAGCCCTCCCTGGAGGAAGAGGAGGGACCACTCCTTCTGCCTGTTCCTGAGTGGGATGATATCCGCATGAGTCACTTGCGGCATGATATAGACCCTGTTTCTTTGGAAACAGTGCCCAACTAGCAGCTGCACAGCTCAGCACATCTCTGACGCAGCTTCTGGAACAGGGCAGGGCACCTTCCTCACCGAAGTATTCAAGGGCAAGGCTTGAGCATGCTCTAATTTTGCAAATGGCTCTCACCTGAGAGCAGGATGCAAGGAGCAGAAGAGAGGGGGTATGTTAAGGATCCATTTCCCTCATTCTTGGTGTCTACTTAGTACCCGCAACATGGTTGCTTCTGAGCCTGCAGGGAAAGTGGCAGGAGCAGTGAGCTCTCCGCTAGATATATTAGCTGTAACACAAAGGGACATCTTGGTTCATTGGTCACTGGTGTCTCAGTAGGGTTTCAACAGCTGAGGATTATTCTCAAAATCTCCACTTGAGTCCCAGCTTTTTTGCTGTGGGAAGCTGCTTTGCTCCTGCATGAATCTTCCTCTCTGGTCTTCATTTTTAATTTATCTCATGAGATTCTCAAATATCTCCTAGACCAACACCTTCCTTTCCTCACAGAGGTCTACACTTCCCTCGAGCCATTGGAAAACACTACCCCAAAGCCATTTGCTTGGGCGGAGTGACATACTGGGCAGTTAATGAACTAGCACAGCTGTGTTGAAGCATCTCAGCAATGAATACAGGCTAAAATAGAAGCCACAAACAGGAAACATGCAAACCCTTCCTCTGCCAGAGACAAAATCCAGGGAATACTGGGCTGGATTGCTGGCTTTTCACGCCTCTCACTAATTAAATCCTAGTCTGTAGTCCACTTGTCCACTCTGTCCACATTAGTGTCTTCTTAAAAGCTTGATGGAGGCATTTCCATTCAGACATCTTCCAGTAATAACAGAAACCCTCACAGAATCACAGAATCACAGAACGGTCGGGGTTGGAAGGGACCTCTGTGGGTCATCTAGTCCAACCCTCTGCCGAAGCAGGGTCACCTACAGCAGGCTGCACAGGACCTTGTCCAGGCGGGTCTTGAATATCTCCAGAGAAGGAGACAGAGACTGTTGTCTAATCTCTGGTAAACCTTTTATAATCTCTAATTTACTGTGCTGGACAGTACCAGGCTGATTGGGGAGTAGTAAAGGATTTGTTTTGACTTAAAAGACTATCAGGACTCTCAGTGGAACACAGGAAACATAACGGGATGTTTCAGTCTGATTTAATAATAAAATTATGGACTTCCCTTAGCACTGCGTGACTGTTTCTTGATGGCTGATTTCCAACTACACAGAGGCAGCATTACAGCTTGGACTAAAGCCTAATGGTGGGGAATAGTAGGTGTAGCTGAACAGATGAAATTTTGGGCAAGTCTCAGCCTGCCGTGCTAGGTAATGGAGCTGGAATCGTGAGCCAAGGGGAGCTGAAGTCATGCTGTCTTTGATATTAAAAGGGGAGTTGATAAATTACAGGACTGTCTGTTTTAAAGATTGATTCTATTTTGGTCCATGGGAGAGAAGGTAGGTGATTTGACTGGTAGATTAATTGATCTTTTTCTTTTCAGGTAATTTTGCTTGCTGTTTTTCAACGACTTTGCATTTGGAGAGCTACCACACCAACACGGAGAATGTTAAAAAGGCAGCAATCCAGGGAGGGGAGGTAGAAGGGAAGAGGAATATTTCTGCAATATTTTTTCTCTCCATTAAGAAAAAAGTCCCAAAAATGACATAATGACCGGTTGAGAAGTTGAGATCGAAATCTTCTGCGCTATCAGGTTCCCTGCTACACATCCAGACATTTGACAAGTGGATTTTGTAACGTTGCTCAAAAGCTGCTGTGGTGGATTGCTGGTTTTATTTTCTGTTCTCAGGGTTAGAGTTCCAAAAACCTTTCTTTGTAGTTCTCTCTGACATCTTTCAACCTCAAAAATAACATAAATAAAGCACGCTTCCAAAGTGACATTAATTTAATACATTAAGGTAAGAGATTTATATGGAGTAATCAAATAAGTACATCTGATTCAGCAAGTTGCTTTTATGGAATTTTTCAGGGCAGATAAAATCCCTTACTAATAGACATTTTTTATCTTCTGTAAGAGATAGTAAAGAGTCCCTTTCTTTAAGCCTGTTTGGTAGGGAATGCATCTTAGAACTGAAAATGAGATCCTGCCAGTGTGATGGAGGAGATGTTGTGTCAGAGAGGCACATCCAACCGTCATACTGTGAGTGAGATGACACCGGTTGCATGAGGCTCCTTTGGGCTGTTGGCTAAGCACTCTCTTTGACAGCCACCAAAGAAAAGGTGTCCTTATTCCTGGAGAGAAAAGAGTTACGCCATCATGATGCATCGTGTCTGCAGATGGATGAGAAACAGCTGATAATGACCCATCTGGGTGACAAGTAGGAGAGCAGATTGTGAGGCACCTCTATGGCAGAAAATTACGTCTCACAGAGGCTGTAAAATTTGCCAAAATCTTGCTGAACTGAAGTTGACATTGCCTGTGACAGCGGAGTCACAGGAACATGCCAGATCGTGAATGACTGCAGGTGTGTTCAGGAACACCATGGGCTACCTTTAGTGCAGGAATGTAAGGTGGGCAGAAAGACTTGGGTCTGGCGATACAGTTGATCTAACAAAGCATAAGCCGATGGTCTGATGCAGTTGCTTAGAGGAGCCTACAACCACAAAATATCCACCTAATTTTAGGCTAATGGGATGAAATATATGGGCAGAATATCTGTGTTTGGCAAGTGCAGCTAAAAATATCACCAGTTCTCTTAGATGTTCCACACAGTAATGACTTCATTTATTTTTCTTTTTTGTCGTTAATATGGGAAAGTAGATAATCAGGAAGCAGTGATTTTTATTTTCTTTTTGAATCTCATGATTGCTTCAGGACTTTCCAAACATCTTGGTAAATTCTGTTGACTGACCAGAGACAGTCCTCAGGAGCTGGAAATTCCCCTTGGAATAAAGTGGTTAGCAAAAGGGTGATAACTTCTGGGAAAAGCATCAGTTCAGTGAACTGAGCAGAGTTCATCAAGTCACAAGATGGTGTTGGCTGGAAGGGTCTTCTGGATGTCATCTGGTCCAAGCCTCTGCTCAAGAATAAGGCCAACTCTGAGCAGGCTGCTGGGGGCCTCATTGTGTCACATAGACCTTAGTTAAGGAAAATGAGTTTCAGTAATGTCTTACAACATACTCATGACTTCAGCTGGCTTACCTTCTCATCTCAACAACTTTTGGATAGGGGGAAGAGATCCAGGTGAATGCTCCAGCCAGAAGACATGGTATAACTTCTGGGTTGGCAGCAGCAGAACTGTTTTTGGGGTTTCCCTGCGCAGGAACCCGTCAGGGTGGATAACAATAAAGCTTTAAAAGCAGAAGATCTGCCTGGCTCCGTTGAGCAGGTATTCTAAACTCGTGGAAGAGAACCACACTCTGTATTTTGGTACCTACAGGATGACGCAGTCCTGGATGACAGGTGGTTAGATGGCTGGCTTGGATGTCACATACATTAGTAGTTATGAATCTGGATCTCATCTGGCATTTGTACATTGTACAATTGGACAGAGTCCTGATAATAGACCCAAGAACTGTTTTGAGATATTTGGCTGATCTGGTGTCAGTGACAGAATTAACACTGGCTGGTAATGAGTCTTATTTGGGATAACATAAAAATGACTTTCAGTGAAGTGCATCAGAGGTGCTCAGTCCCCAAAAAGCCAAGGGACTTAATGAATGTGAGAGTACCATCTGATAGTCAGTCCAGGATTAAAGGTACAAGGGCAGGAGGCATATTTGTTTCATCATGAGATGGTCTGCTTCCTAATCTAATGGATTATCCTCAGTTTTTAATATTAATTGGTTTATTTAGACGATTGTGGGATTATTAATTCAGATCACTCAAAAGCAGTCCAGGAGTTTGGAGTTGGCATGTGCCTCCTGGTGCTACTGCAGTGCATACCACCTGATAGGTTTGACTTAGCTGGCAAATAAATAGGAGGGAAAAACCTCTGTCTGCTCCTGATGAGCCAAGCCATCATCATCTATCCAAGATCTCACATCCTGGAAGTTCTCCAGATTTTCATTGTACTCCAGAATTATGTTTTCAGCTGAACAAACTCTCGGTCCCTTTAAGAAAAAAAGGGAAAAAATTAAATTTAGGATCTCTCCCCTTAGCTTCTTGTATTTCTGTCTGACCCTGTTTTGATGTAAGCTCCTTTTATTTTAAAAGGAAAGGTCAGTCACATGCTTCAGTAACACCTCTCGTGTGGTGCATCGGGCCTTCGATGGGTATTGCTGTTGTATTCATTTCAGTAACTTGTCACCTGGACCCACGTACACAACCTTTTGGCAGCTATTGCATAAACGTAGCATACATACCATTTGGTATAAAAGTCTGGTTTTAAGCACTACATGGAAACATGTTTGGGCTGATTTGTTTGCTGTTGCAGTGCATGGAGTGTGACTTTCTCTGTTTACTTCTCTTTTTGTGTCCCTACCTGCACAAAGGCAATGTGATTTTCACAACATGATTTTAAATATATAATTTCCTAGCTTAGTTACATTTACAATAGCTTGTGCTGAAGCAAGGCAACAGAGAATCAGTCCCTGGAATATTTTATTCTGTACATAAGCCTCAGTTCCAGGAGAGGAGAAATATTATTGATCTTTCATCAGGTAATTTTCTTCTTTCAAGTACCTGCATTGGACTCTCAACAGCGGTTCTTAAGCTGAATCCATTTTCCCCCTAGAGAACAAATTTGCTATCAGCAGCAGAGGTTTCTGATAACGGGACTTACAGTTTTCACATTTGAATGGATTGGAACAATTGGATATTTCCATTGTCCCTCACTGTAAACAGAGAGTTTCTATATCTGAGTTGAATATATGCCTGGTCTATCGCCTTCCGCCAGCAGAAAAATTGTATTGCCTTCACAGAATCACAGGATCACAGAATGGTAGGGGTTGGAAGGGACCTCTGTGAGTCATCCAGTCCAACCTGCTGCCGAAGCAGGGTCACCCAGAGCAGGCTGCACAGGACCTTGTCCAGG
>Ga0181612_156379_pt1 | contig 15322 bp, 12 predicted proteins | sample HoacroProtozoa21_FD_119630 | JGI IMG/M metagenome (GOLD analysis project Ga0181612, IMG submission 119630) | Hoatzin crop microbial communities from Cojedes, Venezuel. Combined Assembly of Gp0051906, Gp0051904, Gp0051908 | reverse complement strand
GCTTTTTCTACAGCTCCTTTTTTTTTCCCAGCTGGTGTGCCAGGCTCTATGTCTTCTACTCAAGGAAATGTGCCGTACCAGGGCACTTGGGCGCAAGGAGTTCCCTTCCTTGCACTGCAAGAAGGACACTGTCCCCCTGACTTCCAGGGGCTGGACTGGCAGTCTCCCTCCCACCAGAAGGAAGGCGGGAAGCCTCACTTTCTCACTCTCACCCCGAAGCACGTACCAGCCCTCCACCTCTTCCATCACTAAGACGCCCATCTGCTCCTCTCACCCCAGAGCTCAGTGCTGGCTCTCTCCTGCCCCACGATCTTAATGCAACCCCCCCCATTCCTGGTCATTTTTCCCATCTTGGTGACATAACCCACCACTTTTCTGAATGGTGAGGAGGAGCAGCTCTTCTTTTTCCTTTTGGCAAAAAGGGTGAAATTACTCAGATGTGAACTTTGTGCTCTTTGCAGCCATCTGCTGATTCTTTTCAGAAGAGAAGCATCGTCAGCCTGTGTTGGGTAAAACCGGCGAGCTAAGGTAAAAGGCTTACTCTGTCAGTAATTTGGTGACTGCTACTCTGAGATCTTTTACTGTTCCATAAAAAGAAGTGTCTAAGCATTGTGTATGCTGAAAAATGTCAGACAGAGCAGCAAAACAGGAATTGAATTATGCCATCAATGTAAGCATGGCACTGTTTGCGAAAGAGGAAGAGCAGCTAGCAAGTTCTCTGTAAGGGGTTTCACTTTCCTCTTCCAAAAAAGTTTATAAAATTGAGTAAACTTGAAAATGGTTTTCAACCCCGTGTTTCTTCATCTGCTTTTGAAACTGAACCTCGTCCCTTCGGCAGCACCAGAGAAGAAAGTTCTGCCTTTATTTGTGGGTTAGGTACAATCATGGCAATTCAAGCTTCCCACCAAAGCCTCTCCTTTCTTACACTTTGGAGCAAACAGCCCACCAATCCCTGATTCTGCAGATTGCCTGAAGGGGGGCCACTGTTTTTAGCACAGATCTCTGCTTCTCTTACAAGTTGCCTGGTGGAAACACCACTAGGTCCTCACAGAACTGTCCCATGTCATCCCTGCTATATCTTTTCAAGGCAGCTGGGAAGCTCTCTGAGTGGAGATGCCTGAATGCTGTGGCACAGTCAGCCCCAGCTAGCACAGTCCCAACTTTGCTGGCCATTTAATGTGCCAGAAGATGTGAGGGCTAGTAAGGCTGCCTGATGTGGGAGTAATAACCTCTCACAGAGGGGACTGCTCAGTACAGCAGTGTCATTACCTGGCTCAATGACACTTGCCAATTCTCCTGCTAGAGCCCGTGGACCCACTGTGGGCACCAGGTGAGAGAAGGTGAATGTTAGAGGCCCACAGGAAAGTTGCCAAGAGACTGAAGAGTTTCTCTGTGCATACTGTTTGGCTACTCAAAAAAGATCATGGATTTGAGCTACAGGTGGGGAGTGTCACTGCAGACAATGAGTTTCTTATGAAATAAAAATTGCAGAGAATTTCCACTCCAGTGGAAAACTGGAAAGCCAGAGGTGTCTCTGGGGATGAATTTAAATGTCCTGCTGGGACTGGTGCAAAACCAGCTCCAACAACCCTCAGGTAGCTGTTTTGGTCATAACCCACCCCCTTGCGATTGAAAGCTACCATGATGCCATCTCCTGGGATAGGTATCCCACCAGTTTTGTCACTGTCCATAATACGCTACTGGAAATGCTCATCTGAAAGGGTACCAATGGCGGTCAGAAGCAGATACTGAAGGAACTGTGCACCTAATTCGACTGACGAAAAGAGCACCTTGCAAGGCTGGAGTATTCAGCGGCTATGAAATCAATGACGGTTACACGATTTTTGGTACTGATCCTGTACACTTTCCACCCATATTCTCATGCAGCTGCATCTAGATGTGGTTTTGAGGCCAGTCCCTGACCTCCACATCCCTTCCTTGCTTTGAAAGAGCTTCACAGGAATGATTCCCTGCAGCCCGTTCTCATACCAGTCCATCATGCTGGCCATCTTCCCACACCCTGCATTCACACAAGCTCTGCAAAGCTCCCCTGTGACTTTCATGGGGGGGGGGGTTTCATTGCTGCACATACAATCTACCTCAGCAAAAGCAAATATGGCAAAAATAATGACAAATATAGTGTGTCAGCAGCAGACACAATAAGACATCTGAGGCTCAGGGCTAGTGTCTTGATTACAGAAACAGGATCCAGAAACAGTGATCCTTAGCACCCAGATCTCAACACTGCGTCAGGAGAAGGCAGTTGTCAGTATGTTAGATGAAAACATGAGAGGGTCAATGTTTTTGGGGTGCACTTTCATAAGGTCCTGGTTTTGGCAGAAAGACAGCTTATGTTTCCAACTGCTCATTCTCCCTTGACCTTTCCTTTCCCCCTTCCCCCCTCCCTTGCACCAGTGTGAGTTTGTGGGGCTGTGCTGTAAATGGGATCACTGAAATGATCTGGGCTAAAAATATGACCCTTAACTCTTTACAAGGTTATTTTTAACCCAGATCATTTCAGCAATCGAGTTCACAGCACAGCCCAACATGTGATTGCACTGCCGTAGCAGGAGGGGATGGATGGGTGGCAGGGGCAGCCTGCAGTGCAGGAGGGAAGACTTTCCTTTAACCGCTCTGACCAGAGCCTGAGGAAATTACATCCTTATGTGTCCGCCTGTTCAGAGGGCTGCTATGACAGATAAGTCACAGTTTTGCTTGCCTGCTGGTAAAGGCTGGTCTGCTCTGCGGCACCAGTATTTCACCCTGCCATATCCTGCCTTCTGCCTGAGACGCAGCTGAGCGCAGGCTCTGAACCCGAGGAGTGCTTGCGAGCCATCACAGGGAGCGTGTTACTGGCAGCTGAGTGAATTGGAACAAGTTTCCGTTAAGCATCCACAAAAGCCCCACAAATACTGTCTCAGAGATCTCCAGAAGCCCCACTTCAAACAGCAGCAGCCGCTCCTGTGGCTGGGGAGTGGGTTTTCCTTGCTGTATGGCAGAGGCAAAGCTCTATACCTGTAGGACCTGCTCAGCTAAAGAAGGGATGGGGGACGCATCTGTGGGGAGGAAACTACTTAAGTCAAAATAAACCATCATCACACTCTGCCTGGAGGCCAGCAAGAGACACTAGGAAGCAATGCTGTGGTTTCCTTTGAAAATGAAGCATCAACCCTCCGCAAGGCACTGGATATCAGGAGGGTACGGAGCCTCTTGCAGAATCCCTCTTCCCTGCCTGGCTCAGCCCTCCAAAGGTGAATGACATGCTCTCTGTGCAAAGCCTAGCTGACACCTACCCTTCTCGTTTTTCGGTAAGGTAGCTGCAGTATTTGAGGAGCCAGCTGGTCATAGGCCATGTCTGCGTGGGAAAGCTTATACCACATGCGCTGGGGTAACTCAGCTTGCGCGGAGAGCAGCACAGCCTTAATCTGATAGAGGTGTCTGGTTTTCAGCATAACTGAACTGATTCCAAGTCAGCTTGGCTGAAAAGAGGTGTTCTCAAACTTCTAAAGTACCTGTTTCTGACACAGAAAGCAGCATTTTGGGAACAAGACGTTACGCTGTAGCAGGGAACATGCCTCCTTGCAGGGCTCCCAAGTGGCTAGAGGGGAGTGAATGTCTCCTACGCCTGCAGTGAGGTGCTGTAGGCTCTCTCCTGAAAACATTCACCTGCAGAGACGGGGGTTCATGAACGGGAGATGCCCTACTTGGTTGCAGATCAAACAAGCGAGAAGTGATGACAGTACTAGCTCCTCCCATACTGCCCCACCAATTTGGGTTGATCATTTCCATAGGCAAGAGCTAATAGCTTCTCCTTGCCCCATCTTCTGTTTGACCACCGAGGCCACCTGGAGGCAAAACGCCACATGGTACATCATCTAAGGTACTGTTCCTGTCGGTCTGGAGAGGACATGAATTTACGCTCTGGAGAATGCATCCTGAATGCGTCTCATTACCAGCCACACACCTGCATGTCAGACCAGTCCTACCTTTCTAAAGGCCACAATAACGTTCAATAGTGATGCAAAACATAATAGTAATGTGTCTGCGGGAACTGAAGTAATAAAATCTTTCCTTCAGTTAGGAGTACCTTTAGTACCTGTTATAAAGGCAAGTGTCCCAAGAGGCCAATCCACCAAATCATAATTTTCTACCCCTAGGTTCATTTATTGTTCAAGGAAGACAAGCTAAAGAAACCTGGAATGGGTCCCTGGGTGTGGGTCTTAGCCGTAAAGCAGAGTAAAACAGAATGGACAAGTTTAGGTTCACCTGAGCAAATCTGCTGCTCTTTTTGTCTTGTTCAACGGCAGGAAGCAGGTAACTGATTTTTAATTTTCAACCTCTTCTTAGAGGCACCAGTTATTTTGACTTTCACATTTTATAAGTGCAGATAAGAATAGATGGGTGGCTCATAAGGAACTCCTCTTTAAATGAACTAAGAAAAGCTCAAGAATAGTTTTTAATTAGGACTGAGCCCAAGTTGCTGATGGAAAAATCTCTCTAATATGTAGTTTATAGTTTCATTCAAAGCCATCTCTCTGCATCGGCCATTTAGATGTATCCCAGTTTGCACCCTCCTGCCAACATAACCTGAACTGATTCGTTTATCTATGTACGTGCAAGTACATCAGTGGCATCAGGATCATATTGAAGGAGGAACATTGTTTGCACTGGGAAGGGAGAGATAAGTTAGCAGGGTAGGTTTAAAACACAAGCTCCCCCAAAGGAGCAAGCTGAAAAGCAAGAGGGTGGGAAAATACCTCGATCACAGTGTAAGAAACAGGGCAGAAAAAATCAGGAGAGGCTGCTACCCACAATCTGAGCCTACTCATTCTCCTCGTGATCCACAAGAACATCAACACAGGCTGAGCACAGCTTGCCCAGGAAGTGGGTGGGCTCACACTCGCCTTGGCCCATTTTTTACATCCCTAGAAGGAAATCTCATGATGGTTATTCCGACTGGGCCCCTGGCTCAAGAAGCAACACATCCCGAGATGTAAGCCCTGAGTAAACAAAACCTCTTCTTGCTACACTGACCCCTCTCCGTCCCAGAGAAGCATCCTTCTTCCCATCTCTCTCTTTACCCTTCTTCACAAGTCATTCTCACTGGACACCTTCCAGCTCTCTGTTTCAGGAGGGATTTATGTGGTTTATTTATTCACTTGGCCTCTTATCTGGGAATGAAGCTGCTCCTTGTCTGGTTGTGGTGAATTTTAATTTGAATTCAGCTAGAAGTGGCTGCAGCTGTGGCTCTGTGATACCTTATAACCAGTCCTGTCCATCATTGTGTCAGAGTAGCCCATAGCACCCTGGGATGCAGGGCCAAGGCTCCTACCTTCATTTCCTTCCATTCAGTATAGAACAGGAGTGATAATTACTGTGCTGTGCTCCACCAGAGCAAAAGCTACCACCTGAGCCACTTCTGCACCTTCCTTTGGCGGGGCTAGGCTAGCTCTGCGAATTCTGTGTATCAGAGCTTTATCGTAGTTACCTTCCAGGAGAGGAAAGGACTAGAATACTTTGAGGATCTTTCAGGTGGAAATAATAATTTTCTACTTCTCTCTTTCTATTGTGTTTTCTTTGATCAATATTCACCAGAAGCTAAACACCTCCATTTCATATCCCAGATGAGAATTTTGTGAGCTTGAAGAAAGGCAGCATGCACAGTGTCCTCATCCTTTTCCTCCAAGCTGCCATCGGATGGCTGGGCAAAGAAGAATAATTGGCCTTGAAATGCGATGGGTCCCCCACTGCCAGGATGCAGGAGTGAAACACAACAGAAGGATGAGCAAACAAAGTAAGATTTCCATTTGAAAGACTGAAAGAGAATTTTAGGGCTGATACCAGGACATACAATCCATCTGTGAAAGAGTATAAGGGTATGTTGAGGGGTATAACGATGAGCACAGCACGCTCTGCAGTATCCTTGGCTGCTGTTGGCCAGGACTGGCATTTTAAGGTCCCGCAAACAGGTGTCTAGTCTGACTTGCAACAAAAGGAATTAGTGATAAGCCTCTGTCCGTCTCACATGTGAGCATGCACAACTGTGCAGAACCACTGCACTTCCAAGATAAAGCTGCTTCTATCTTGTCAAACCTCAGTCAGTGCAGAGTGGCCTCCATGTCTGGTTGATGTCACATGCAACATACTCAATCTTCGACCTTGCAGCTCCAGGGAAAGCAATCTGCAGCCTGTAGGAATATATTTGGAATGCTGGAGTTTGGGGTCCAGATTTCTGAACACTCTGTGAACACAACAGGACCTCAGATTAGGTCTGGGACCAGTCTGGGCTCCTGGGCCCTGAGGACGGGCTTAAGACTCCTGTCACTCAGGCACACATCTCTTCTGCACATATCCCTACGTAGCTGTAGATTCTGGTTTCCTTCAGCCAAGGCAGTGCTCACTAATTGAGAAGTGTTGGCCTTTTTGGTCAAGAAATACTAGACATGGAAGTTTTGGAGACAGGCAGGAGGAGGTGAGGACTCCTGATTACACATGCTACTTCAAGGCAGTCAGTATTGTTAGAGACCGGTGATCTCTAGCAGCTTTCTTCAGTTCTAGTCTTAATGAAAACAGGAGCTCTTACAGCAGCCGTTAGCAAAGATTTGACTAGACTACTGAAATGCATGTTGCAGTAACACAGATGTCAGGTTTCCTCTTAAAACTCTTTCTTTTTGTAACATTTTCCGTGGAGAGCAAGCTTCATGCCTGAAAGTAAATCACTGCTGGGCTGCCTCTCAAAGTCTGCGAAGAAGTTAGCGACAAGAACAACTCTGAGAAGTTCAACATCCCTCCTCAGAAGTGGTGCCCAGGTCAACACTTATCCCGCCATGGATGAATGAACAGGGGATGAGTGTCTGAACTCTACTGCAAGGCTATTGCGTAGCTGTAATGAGGGTGATGGAGAGGAACTCTGTAACACAGAGAAGAATAGTATGAGGAATGCAGACTCCAAAGGAAGGTTGCATATTTGTTTGTTTTTAGGAGAAAGGGCAGGGAAAACCTCCTTTACATAAAATATGTAAAAATATGTAACATTTCCCTGTGTTTGGGAAGAGTTTGCCTTAGGACAGCATTTTTGTCAACACTTGCAGTGGTCTGGTCTTGATTTTCTCCTTCTGAGGGTTCCCTCATGAACTGCTGCCATCTTGGCACTCAGGGTCAAGCCCTGCCCAAAGGGTAACATGAGGCTATTCCAGCTCAGCAACAACGAGCAGCTTTCATCCAGAAGACAGAAGGCAGCTCCCAAACACAGTGCAGTAATTGAAAAACTGCACAGATGCAGGTCTGCCAAATTTAAGGGCCCACAAATGCAAGATGCAGGAATTGGGTGGAGGTGGGAGATTTCATGTAGCCAGAAACTAGTAAAGGGACAGATGCTTTTTGAAGGAAGGGGCACTGTGTTGAACTTGGCTGCTATACTGTAAAGAAATGGTTTGTGTACCTTCCCCCTTGCATGCTAAAAGTGGAGGGGAAACTCCTGCTGGTTATCCTTCTTTCAGTGGTTCGAGCTACCCCAGCCTACGTGTAAAAGGGCCTGGACAGTTAGCACAGTGGTCAGAGTGAGGCTTTACTCAAGAAAGCTTTGCTGCCGGCTTGGATCAGAAGCTTGCTCAGGGTCCTTCTCTGGTACCTCCCTCCAAGTAACCTTGGGGCTGCCTAGAGCTCCTGAACATCAAGGCGAATAGTTATCGTGAGTAAAAATACACCTTAATCGTGCTGGGCAACAGGGACCACCGGGTGGTGGCTAGAATTAGGTGGTGTGGTTCAAGGGCATCGCAAGTGCAGATGCATCTCCATCGCCTTCAGCGATGCTGTGGCTGCTTCCATCAGCAGAGCCAGCCGGTGCCGGGCGGCAGGAGACGAGCAGCGGAGAGCAGCCAGTGCCAGACATGCAGGCGAGGAGCTGTGTCCTTCACAACAGAATTATAGGAAACATCTGTAGACATGAGGAAATCAGAAGGGGTGAATAGACTACCTGCTTTCTGTTTCAGAGAGTGACTACAATGAAAATAAGATGAGACAATCATTGTTTTAACCTCCCTTCTGAGAAGTTCCTCCCTTTGCTGTTGACATCTTTCTGCTAGCAAAGCGGGTGCCATGCAAGTGTTACGTAGCATTGTTTTTCATGACGGACGGTCAGTACCAATGCCAGCTTTGTCCACATCTTCCAAGAGGCATCTCTTCTCAGCAGGGTTACTGCGTGGAGTCTCAGTTTAACTGGATGAGGTGGGACTGCTGCTGCTGTCCTCACAGCCTCCTGCACCCAAAGTGGAGAAAGCAGCCTCCTGTTTGCCTCCGTGGAGTTCATTAGTAACATGTCCTAACGTCAACAGGCCGGGCTGGAAAGGCCCTTATATAGGAAGGGTATGTCAGCCACCTCGCACTAGTCTTTGGCTCGTGTTGAAAATTTCTGAGGCTGGATTTATGGCAAGTTGTTCTTTCCTTCGTGCCATGGTATGTAGCTCTCAGGAGTGCCTGGCCTGTGCTTGCTAAGCACTGCCTGGTGAGATTAGTGAAACGCGAATATCACTGTGAAAGGTAGAAGTGAGATCTTGAGTCTCCCTTTTAGTAATGACAATATTTGGCAATTGCCTAGTACCTACATGTTCCCAACACTGCGCAGGCGGATTCATCACAGCAGCATTACCTCAGGCCTTCATGGTTAGGAGCTTCCACTGAGAAGGTAATGCATGGGCTCGTGCATTTTAATGCATACATAGCCACTGCTGCATGCCCCACAGAACTGGTCCTGAGAGAAGCCAGGGTCTTATCTGTCAGGAGAGCACTCAGACCACCAGGCAAATGCGTGTGCTCCCCTCTGCCCCAGGGAAACTGGAATTCTTTGCTATGTGTTGGCACAGCTTTAACAGGCAGACTGGAAGTGCTCGCCCTAGCCTTGCCCTAAGCATCGGATTAAAAATCATCTCTTGCTGGACAGACCAGTTTGAAGCCCACGCCCCCTGGGAGAAGAACAGAGCCCAGGCTGTCCACTTCCTGACCAACTGTCTTATCGTGTCTGTCAAAGGCTGCCAAGAATGGTTTGATCAAGAGCCGTCATTACCAAAAGAGGCAGCGAACTGCAGCACCTGGTCTCTGCCGGGCAGCGTGCCTGTGCAGGGGCGGCACGTATGTAACCTCAGCCCGTCCCCTGCGGAGACGCGAGCAGCTCCTGGCTCTGCTCTGCCCTGTGCAGAAGAAGGCACCTGGCTGTTTGGCCACGGCTCGCTGCTCAGGGAAGGAGGTGGCAGACCATTTACAATGTAAATCAATTATCTTGGGTGTATGTATAGTGTTTTGGGAACCCTTGACTGAGGTGATTGCAGAAACCTCCAGCAACACATGGGTGTCATCGTTTCCGTTTCTGTGAGAAGTGCTTTTTGTGAGATGCCTTATCCTGTTTGCTTGTGTTCACCATGATCAGAGTGTTCTCCCAGGGAGAGGAGTGGAGAGGAGAGATGAGGGGCAGGGGGAATGTAACAGGGAAATGCCCCATTTCTAATGCCAGCTTGGTCTGGGCAGCAGACCGCCCATGGACAGGTCAGGCGGGGCAATCCCAGGCTTGTGCAGAAGCAGCACTCCAGGCACTGGTTGAATTTGAATGTCGAGCAGGCAGATGCCTAGTGAAGCGAAGGAACCAGCAGAGTCAGGCAGTGTTTGCAAGGGGATTTCCAGGCTGAAGACATGAATTGCAGTGTTTCAGTTCTGCATTAGTCCTGTAGTTGATCTAGAACACAATCATTTGCCCTCAGCTACTCAAAATCCAGGACAGAATTTTAGTCCGGGGCTTCACAAGCTCCACCTTGACACTTGGTCCTCCGTGGCACCCTGGTTCTCCACAACACACGTGTCTGAGGATAGCTACACTGTGATGCAGAGTAGCCCAAGGAAACCTATAGTAAGGGATCTGAGCCCCACAGTCATAGAGTGTTGCATGACTTCTCATGGTGGCATCAAACTTGGGCGCATTTGTTTGGTGCTGTGCTCACACCAAAGGGGTCATTAGCCCAGTCACGGCTCTGCATCATACAGGGTATTCTGGGCACGTACTAACTGAGCTGACCTGTTGCCACAAAACTCTTCCTAAGAAAGTCCTAATGAAGTCCAGCACCCACAAAGGACTGATTCCCTCCCAGCCAACTATCTTTTTAATGGGATTTCAGTCCGGTATCTAAAGGTTTTTAAAAATTTGATACTATCCAGAATGATTATAAGGGTGTCTTAAAGACACTTTGCTAGTGAGACAGATTTCACATCTCAGTCACGTGCATCCCCGGTTCATTCAGCGTACCCTTCCTGCCTGCAGCTGCAGGGCTGTACTCTAACAACTGTCGATGCACAGTAACCTGCGTAGGCTCAGCAAGCAGAGCCAGGCGACTAGACCACGAAGTCAACAATATAAGAGGAAGGAGAAGATCAAAGATGTTCAAAGCAGTAACAACAGAACAACTGAAATGAGATTTAGTGCCAGAAGACAGGCCATTCAAGAGGAAAGGTCCAAAATATACCTGAAGGGCATGGTGACTCCTGTTGCACTGAGAAGACAGGAGGCTGGGATGAGAGGTGGGAAGGTGGAATAAAAGGCTGTTAAGTACCAGTGAGAACTGAGCCTGTGGGGGCAAAAAGCTGTACCAGGTACAGCAAGTAGAGAACATGATCATCAAGATCACTAGGTTTTTAAGATACATGACAACATTTGCTTGCAGACAACGAAGAGGAAAAGGTAGGAGGGCTAAGAGGAGAGGCAAAAAATCTACATTGCCAACCAGGCCAGTTCCCTACAGGCAGGGTGGCTGGCCTGGCTGAGAGAGCAGGGAAACAGATTAGCCTCGTTAAGGAGTCCAATCAATTCAAGGAGAAACGGCCTGGGCCTTTTCTGTAAAAAGGCCCTGTGTATGTAATTGCCTTGTTACGAGCCCGACACAGCTGCTTGCAGACAGGCCAAGCAGCCAACACGGAAATAATTTCAGGTAGCAGGAAAAGGCTTGTGGATAAAGTTGATATCTGGCTGGATGTGGTCATACCTAGCTGGACAAGTGGAGAAACAATCAAAGGCACAGAGGCTGTGCCCACACGAGCAGTATGGCAGCCTTTCTCTGGAGCAGCTGCTTGCAAGAGGGGTCTTCCTGTCACCTGAAACAGCACCAGCTTCAAAAACTCATCTGTGCTGGGTTTTAAGCCCAGACATACCACGTGGGATTCTCCCTTCTGAGTCTCTGAGGTGCGCCAGTGTCTCCGTTCAGGAGTTTGCCATGATGAGGGCAAGACATAACTTTTTAAAGGAGGCTGAGATATTTAAGATGCTACAGCTTCAAGGAAAAAAAAAAAAGAAATACAGTGAGATTCAAAAGCTGATAGTTTACTATGTGGCTACTGTAGGTGGTGACGTATTTCAAACCATCTAACTACTACCCAGCAGTTCCCTGTACGCTGCAAACTGGAGCTGAGCCATCAGTAACCTTAAGCACTGAGACACAAAGATGCAACAAGTTTAACAAAGATCTCTGCAATTACTGAGTTTGACTACACTAGAAGACTAGATGAATGTGTCCCCTCCCTTTATGAAGTCCTGGGAACTTAGTGTCCTGCTATTTCCTTTGAGTTAATACGTCTATTTTAAAAATACTGGCTGTATTTATCTGGAACAAACAATTACTTTTCATTTTTTTGCTCATTATAATGAGCATTCGGCCTTAAAATCACAATGTTGATGTTGCAGAGCTCTTCCCTCGCTCCAAGTGAACACCAGTGACACATCTGCAGTCTTTTTCCATGAAGTTTACAATAACTCTCTAAGTGTTTTTGGGAAATACTCTGTGCCTCTAAAACATGACTGCTGCTGGTGAGCCAGAATCCTGCAGCACATACACTGAGTGCTGAGCGGTTCTGTTACTTAAGATGATGAAAATTTGGATTGGGATGCTGAAAACAAGGTCCCTTATTTTGAAATGCCCCATCAAATACAGCCCTCAGCTCCTCTCTCAAAGAAGGTCACAAGGAAGGAGGCTAGTGGGCATTAACTTGGCAGCAGGATTTCAGTGTCATCGGAGACCCAATGCACCGCTTTCCTAAATAATTGAAGATCCCCACTCTCTTTCAAGCAGCACCACTTTTCTTTTCTCCAGACTTAAATTAGATGAACACCTACACAGCTTTCAACTTAGTCCAGGAAGACCTCTGGCTTTTCTGGTGTGTCAGGCAGGATATATAGTTCTGTCATTAACCCCTTCCCTCCATCCGATGGGAGCCCTCTAGCAACAAATGCTGTCTGAAAATTTGGTTGATACAACCACACATGAACTACTGCAGATATCTAAATAACAGATAATATATGTGAAAGGCATGTGTGGAAAAGAAAGGGGTTATTTCTCGGAAATTACCCATTGAATAGGTAAGTTGTTGAGATTGTGTTGTCTTAGGAATCCACAAACACTTCACATGTGGAATAGCTCCTTTGGAGCCAAGGGCTGATCTCTACCCCTGGTAGAGTGATGCTGATGTCTTAATCTACAGCTGACAACAGCTATTACCAAGACAGAGGTCTAGCTAGACTGGAGCGTATTGCTTCCCGTGTGTCTTTAGCTGCTTGTACAGCCAGTATCTGGGATTTGTCCTTGAAATACTCACACTGCTAGCAAATGCCTCCATGGGTGGAGAGGTGAGATGGTAGTACAGAAGAAGAGCAGTGATCGCCACTGTGAGATGTAGCTGCTTGCCTAATGCGGTGTTTGCACCAGCTGCTTGTCCAGAGCTCCGTTCCTGGCAGAGGTTTTCCCCAGGATCCTTCTCAGCTACCCAATGTTTCCCTCTCAGACATCTGTTTTTCTTAATGGTCTGGGAACTGTACACAGCCTGTCAACTTTCCCCAAATTAATTGGTGCCTCTCTGTATGTACTTCCAGGGCTTGTTCTGGTGAGCTCTTGCTGCTCTAGAGGGACGAGGGGTGAACTAACGGAGGAACAACTGGCAAAACCTCCCAGGCTGCCCCCTGAGAGAGGAGAGGTAGTGCAGTCTGTGGGGCAAGTGCGTTCGGTCTCCTGCGAGCCCCATCTCCTCAACTAAGGCACAGGGAGAGAGAGAGCCGGGAAGGCTGGGGATGCAGGCGTGCTGCTTCAGAGTGGGGAATAAAATGCATGAGCCATGGTTATCTGATACAGGCTTCCGAGATGAACAGCTTTCTGTGGGTTAAAATGTGCCCTGCACAAAATTGTGATTTTAAACCACCCAAGTGATAATGTTTCTTTAAGCGAGTTGCATAGCCCTGTAGCTGTAGGCATGATGTGAGACTGCACCCTGCTCTCACCTACACACGCGGAGACGCTTGGGCAGCTGCTCTGAAGGAAACCGCTGAGTGAATGGAACAGCCCCTGTAGCAGGAAAGGTCTCAGCCCGATGAATCACCTTTCAACTGCTATTCAGTTTAGCTTCTCCCTTGCTTGCCTCAGGTGGGATGAGGAAAAAAGCCTTGCTTTTAGCAGAGGTCTGAAATAAGACAGAATTCAACAGAAGGAGGCTCAGATGCAAGGTGGGATGAGGAAGGGACTGCTCTTGGACTGACAGAATGGTTAAAGAGGATGAACCTTAAGCAGGTGCATGTGCAGTCTGCATCAATTATCTAATCTAAAGCTATTCAGAAGGTCAAATTAGAAGCCGAAGTCACTGGATTGTCAAAGAACGGACATAGAGAATGTAAGAAGCAGGGACAATTCAAAATACTTCAGTTAAATGCTTTAAGTAGGCTGTGATACCTCGCCATTTAAACTCAATGCTAGAGACAGTCTAGTTGTAGCAGCACAGGGATTGAGCTCCATGTCACTGACTATGCTGGGAGCAGAAAATCAGAAGGGTAAATGAGCCTCCACAGAGCTCCCAACTGCTGCAGCTTCCAGGACTCATCAGTTAGGACTGTACTATCTTTGTAACACATTGCTATTAAGTTAGGTCTACACTGTATACAGGCAGGTCAGAGGAGGAGGTTCATATTTATCTGAGCCAGGAATTTAGTCTAAAAAGATACGCAGATAAGGAGTGGAGGAAAGCGATAGTAAGCACACAGCTAGCAGCCAGCTTGAGGTGTGAATGCTAAGCTATATCCACAGAGATGTCTTTTTAGCTGGACCCTGGAGGCCTCAGTGGCCCCAGCGGCACTGAGGATCCGGGTCTGCCAGGCTGCTTTCTCAGCAGCTGCCCTCCTTTTGGCTCCATCCGGAGTCTCCAGATTGTGAGAGCCCTGAAAACCAGGCCCTACACTGGGCAAATGAGTCCACGCAGCTGTAATTTGCAGTTATGTTTGAAAATGCCTGTCTGAATTCTCAGCCCAGTCTGGATCACCTCTCATGATGCGTTAGGAATTTAGTGGTTTCCATAGGCAAATGACTGTACCACATATCCTAAGCAAAACGCACACAAGTAATTTTTGAGCTGCAGCTTAGCATTTGACATGGATTTTTTCTGTGATCTGAGAAAGAAAATTATCTCTGATTCTGAGTTAATCAGCATATAAAACTCTCCCAACAACTCTAAAGGAGAAACCCAATATTTGCAAGAGCTTTGAAATACCCTACTTCAGTGCTCTATTTCTTTTTCCTGATGGCTGACTGTAACTCTTACATGTTCTTTCAATGGCAAGAAGGAGGACTAAGTTCCTTCAACCTCAGGCACAGTTTCTCCAGGCTCAAGCTGAGCCACCGGAACCAGGTGCACAGGAAGCGCAGGCTTGGTGCCGGCACGCCACTTGCGAGTAAATCGGCACTAGGAAGCTCTGGCCAGCATGCCACTGAGTTTGTGGACCTTAAAATAAAAGGTGTTGAGAAGACAAATTATATTTAACTTACAAGAGAACAATCCAGCAACTTTTGAGTTGCAGAGCAGAGGCAGAAGAAATAAAGCATTACATTTTCATTACTTTACAGCTTTTCTTTCCCTTGGGCTGCAAAAAGAAAAGGCTTCCAGCTTTAGCCTTTGAGAGTCTATGGACTAAACCGGTGCCCACCACAAAGGCTCAAAGAGCTGTTATAGAAGATGCAGGCTTCGGTTTGCTGGATCAGAGCTTGAAGCTGCTGCAGGGGATGGACTCTGTGAGACTGGACCTTGAGCATCAACACTCAACAACTCCTGAGCAGAGCCCTGCAGGGCCTGGCACGGAGGGCATCACTGGTGGGTCACCCACATCAGGTGCTTGAGGTCAGAACTGGAGCAGTGTGAGATGCCAGTGCCAAAGGCAGGGGGCTGGAATGGGAGGGCAGAATCAAGGAAGGCGAGTCCCATGCTCAGTGCATCCAAACAGCAGGAGAAGGGCTGAGAAGAAATTCGTTGGTGGCTGTGG
>Ga0181612_103394_pt1 | contig 15323 bp, 8 predicted proteins | sample HoacroProtozoa21_FD_119630 | JGI IMG/M metagenome (GOLD analysis project Ga0181612, IMG submission 119630) | Hoatzin crop microbial communities from Cojedes, Venezuel. Combined Assembly of Gp0051906, Gp0051904, Gp0051908 | reverse complement strand
TCGTGTGCTAACCTGCCCTTGTCCGCCCTCCTCATTGTTTTCCTGTTTCTTCCCATTCCCCTCCGCGCCCCGGCGGGGGGAGGGGCGGCCGCGTGGCGCTTTTGTTGCCGGCGGCAGCTGAAACCAAGACAAGTAGTGACTACACAGGCCTTCAATAATTAAATATAAGAAAATAAAATGGTTACAAACAGTATAACAGTTCAACAAAATTACTGCATTATTATTAAATAGCATAACTATAATAGTAATAACTGTAAAAATACTGCATTACTATTAAAACCAACTATAAAAATTATGAATAAATATTACTTAAAATAGCAGATAGAGATCTGAACAAGTCGGCGTTCCAGTATTTTAGGTACTGTACAACTCTGTAAGAAATCATCTTGGCCCAAAGCAGCTTAAATTCTATTCAAGTCACACAAATTGTGAAAAGGGTAAAAAGACTGAGTGACTGTTCTTCTGCACAGAAGTATTAGTGCTACGTAAAATTCAGGTCTCCTGATATACAATTTGTAGCCCACCTCTTTGCCCACCTCCTTGTCCACTATGCTTTCTTACACTTCTTACATTTCTTAAAAGTAGCATCAAAGACGAAAATGTATGAAAACAGAAACTGCTATATCATTTCAGCTCAAGTAAAGAAATGGAACATTCTGCAAAATTGCAATTGAAGGTAACTGCTAGTATTTGTAGGCAATTTAGACCAAGGCAGTAAGCAATTTAAAATTTGCAGTTCTTTTTTACTGAGAATAATTTCTATGCATGCAAACACTATAGATGTTACCAACCTTTCTCTTATATATAAGCTTGCATTGCAGGTGAGCCTTGGGTTCTTCTGGGATCACAGCACTATTTGAATGAACTGGACAAATCAGCTTAGATGTATGATGTAGACATACCACAGCAGTTCGGACAGGTGGTCAAGGCACGTTTTTCTCTACATGCTGCATTAAAACTTAACTTCCATTAGGAATGCACACAACTCCACTGATAATGCTGCTGCTTATACAAGAAAGCACCTCTGCAACTGCAACCATGGAGTGCTGTTCTTATGTGTAAACGATTTTCTGTCTCTAGATGATGTCTTTTGCAATACTTTTTTTTTTTTAAATGTGTATGTTGCTTGATTTTACCATTACAATTCCTATTCTCTGGTTTTACAGTTGAATAGATCAATAGCTCTTGCATATGCACCGAAAAGAAAAGCCTTTCCCCTGCACTGCTTAAGGACAATGGAAATTGAAACACTCATGGGCAAAGCAAATGTCTCTGGGCATTATTTATGAATAATTAAGCACAGAGCTAAAGAAAGCCTAGATAGAAGATCAAAGTTAGAAATATGGAGGCCCAGGTAATTGAGTAGCAAGACCATAAATAATAAAGTACTAATCTGACACCTTTTCTTTTTGCTTCTTTCCTTCCCTGTCCCTTCTAGTGATACCATTTTGTTTATATCGCAAAACTTAATTACCTTACATTTGTAACTCAGCTAATGCCTGTAAGGCTCTTCTGCCTTGCACAAACCATGAACAGCCTACAGATTGAAGAAAGAGACGAGGAACACTCCAGGAAAGAGTGTTAAGACTCTTGCAAATATACATTGCTTCCCCTGATGCAGCGACCATAAAACAGATCAATGCAGATGAGGACTAGTCTGTATGAATACTCGGCAGAAAACCGAGTGCATCCAGGTATACATGTACAGAAATGCCTTTTATTGTCTGATCAGCACAGTCTTCATCTACAAGGAACATTTAATAGAAACTCAGCTAAGTGATAATAATCTGAAAAAGGTGAGATTTGACCAGAAGTAAGCTCTGATATCAAGAGACAAATTCCAACTTTTTTAGCTCATCAGAAGAGTGAACAAGCTGAGTACCTCTGTTAGGACAGCATCAAAAGCAGACAAATATGGCCCAGAAGCAATCTGTAACCACCATTAAGTGCAAGTTTTCTTAACAAGTATGTCCTTGCTGAAATTTAGTAATAGGTATGCTGGAAGATAAAAGTGTATGTCTCTGGGAAATCAAGATAATTTTTACTAAAATCACCAATTTGTGCATAAATATTCTTAGTTCCTGCAAACACAAACGAGACATACTTCCTCTTTCCTTTTTAGTTCTAGAAAATGGCTGCTGACAATAATTCTTCCTCTTTAGCTGGTCCAGGACAGCTTCCTACAAGATAGAAGAATGCTACCTTTTGATTAGACAGACTCCCGTGACAATGGGACAGTATGACAGATACATTCAGCGGAGCCAGTTTAGAACAGTTTGAACTCTATTGAAAGTTGGAACAAAACAGAATTATCTGTCTTGAAAGAGTGGAGATGGATGAAGAGATGTTTCATATTCTCTGATGCATCTTCAAAATGGGTAGTAAACCGTCACCAGTGCAAGAAAAGTCAAGACCGGTATGTATCAATACCTTGCGTCTGCTTAAAAGAGTCCTGCTCGAAGCAGTCTGATGATTTCACAGTGCCTGTATACCCAGAACCTTCAGGTGCAAAGGTGAGAAGACACCAAAGAATTTCCTCTCAACAGATTTGTGGCAACAGCCAGAGGGAATACAGCATTGCAAGAGATTGTTCTGAAACTACAATCACTTCCGTCCTGTTGTCAGAGAGTGAGCAGCTAGCAAAGATTAGGTTCTCTACTACTAGCTCTATGACCTAAATTAGAAAGTCATTTATGCATTAGAAAATAGGTCTAAGCCAGAATGTTCCAGACTGTATCTGTCTGAAGGTATTGTGTGACCAGTGAACTGCACCTTTGACAGGACACCAGTGATCTTAGCCCTAAATCCAGAGTGGAGCCATGATACTCCTCAACATGTCCAGGAACACTTTGGCTGTTGTAATTACCGTGTGGTTATTTGCACAGCCTTAAACAGATGTAAGAGAGCAGATTAATGAGCTAAGAACTCCAAAAGGTTCAAAAAAACTTTAAAGAGCAAGAGCATTACTTGTACCCTTTTAAGGCAACACAAAACACCACTGAAGTCACTGCCATGTGACACTCACCCTAAGGTGCTAACCAGAAACTGTTTCTTTGACTAAAGCAGGGTATTTGTAATTTCGGTCAACAAGGAATGGGTTGAAAGGTATGAGACTCTCAACACATCTGGAGTTCAATCAACATCATAACAATGTTGAGGGCATCTCCAAACAGTCAGATACAGCAACATGCATAAGATAATGATGATACATATTTAGAAGCAGCAATATAGACTTTAGCATGTATAACTTCAAATGGAGTTCTAAGAAAAAGTTAAACTCAATCAAGTGTGCCAATATGATATAGCTTGCAGGCCAAATACTTAGCCAGTCCCAAGCTCTGGAGGTTGCAGAGAAAGGAGTTTTTGCCTAAGGGTAAAGGAAAAATTAAAAAGGGGAAGAACACAACCCCAAAGGACAGGTCTATCCCTGACAATAGAATCAGTGTAATTCAAATAACATAACTTTGATGAGCATTTTTAACTTCTCTAGTAGTTATGGATCAAAGGAAAACAAGATGTGCATAACTATACAACTATACCTCCTATAGGTTCTGCCAAGACTAAAAAAATCCTCAACTTTCACATATTTCTAGTATAAACCACACCAAGTTTGAGTGGATGCGTAGACTGAAATTCATAGATAAGATAGAAATACTACACATTTTCAGTATACTTACTTTGAATTTTTCTCCCAAGTATTCCCAAATTTGGTATCCCCTTAGATTCTGTCTCCAATTCAAATCCTCTTCTGTAGAGCAACTGCAGTGTTTAGCTAAATAATAAATTATTATTATTATTATTAGGAGAGTAGCAAATACTACTAGTTATGAGAAGAATAAGCATTTGGTTATATACCCTCTTTCACATCCATTTTGTCAACTTGTTTTGTTATCCATATTAATACTGCATTTGTCCTTGCTGACTGCAGCTTCAGCTGTAGGAATTTTTCCTGGTAACTTTTGAATTCAAGATTCATTTACTGTAAGCTAGCTACTACTATCCACGAAGTAGGTCATGGGAGCTCTACATTATGAGAGCAAAGAAACTGCAGAAAGTAGGGAGGAAATCTGTTTCAGAAAGCCTGCAAGTTTTAATATAAGATGTCAATAGTATTAATCAGCTCCCTAGGAAAAGGCTTTGCTACAATAAACACTAAACAGTGAAATATTTAGAGTGGAAAGCAACTTCTTAGCAGAAAGAGGCCCCTCCTTATAAAAAGAACTGATATCATTCTAGCTGTGCTCCTACTATGTCAGTACATTCCCAAATATATTCCTGCACCTCCCCTCTACGTGGAAAGACTACTGTTGTTTTCACAGTTAAATTAGCAGACGTGGACATTTAGAAAGAAAATTAATCCATTTATGCACAGATGCCTTGTTACTCAGCAGTGACAGCTAATCCTTCCCACCAAGTACCGACCTGGAAAAGTTGCTGAAAAACTTGAGCAGGTGGATCAAAACGAAAAAACAAATACCTCAGACCACACAACAACTCAGCCACTTTAATTTTTTTTAAGTTACATTCTAAGTGTTTGTTCTGTGAAGGGCCTAGTGTATATGTCAGGATTCTTTTTTTTTTTTTTTTTAAATCAACTGCTTGCTAACAGCAAATTCTACAGAACCCTTTTCTACTGTATTCTAGAGATGTGCTCACATGTGAGGAGAGCAAAATGCTAAACTGCAACAGAGCTCAATAAGAAACACTTTTCATACAGTCACGCAACTTGTTAGTGGATGCATAACAGAAACTAGGAATAAAACACTTCTATAGCAATGCAGTATTACACTTCTAACTCTCTGTATTTTATTCTGGAATAGATTGCTGTTATAAATAAAGGAATTTAATAGCTGCAAGCCAACCACCTACTTCAGAAAGCAAGGAATGCTGCCAAGAGAATGACAGCAACATTATTCCACCACTGCACTTTCAAAAAACAAAGCCTTAGAAAATATGAGTTAAGCTAAAACACAGCTTTCTCTCCAATTACAGCAACACATGACTTTTTATATAACCTTAATCCTCCCATTAACACTCCTAATCAAAGAGAAGAAAAAAGAAAAGTTGACTTTCCCCCCCCCCCCTTTTGCTTAGTAAAAGCAGGGGAATTGAAGCAAACACATCTCCTACCCCCTTTCTTTCCCTGCTGATTGGTCTCTTGTGTATCATACATTTCAAGCCCTTCAAAGTCATAAACTCGTCTTACAAGCATCCTTTCTGACTGTGCAAACTAAAAAAATGCATTTACTCCTCAGACAATAGATATACAGAAACCCCTTTTATTTCACACTTACAGAAAATATTTGATTCCAACTGGATGTTAGATCTGAAGACCCATTCAACACTATCTAAAGAGCTAACTTCTATGTACAGAAAATGTATTTTGCTACATACAGCACCAAACGAAGACCTGTAGACCTTTCATAAGAAAGATATAGTTAATAACAATAGAGAAGGCTGTGATAGCGGAGATATATTTGAGGCAGAAAAAAGTTTCTAAGGTCCCACAGTAAGTGCTGTACATTTTTCTTCCTGTTGTTAAAAGCTGGTTACTCTCACACTTTCCATTGCTGCCAGTGCTCCATTTGTTTCACCTTGCATGTACTAGTTCTCCTTAGTTGCATTAATTTCCTCACACTTCTTCATAGCTTCATAAGTGAAGCAGTGTGACATCAAGCACACATACCTCATCTATCCACTGCTTCCTTGTGACTTTGAAAGAGGTGAGCACCTCGGTCATGACTCTCTTGATAGGAGAATCACTGCCTACGAGGGCCACCAATTTTCCTCAAGCGCATGTTTTCAAAGCTATCTAGCTTCCATTCTTGGACTGTGGCACATCTTCCACCTAAGTGACTATATCAACAAGACGACTGAGTTAAGTTTTGCTGTAATCCAGCAAGCATGATAGCGATTTTTCTATTCTGACTGTTACCAAGCATGCAAGTTTTAGGTAAGATCAAATACAGAAATTTGATACGAAACTGAGCCACGAAAAGAGACGTCTCAACGGTTCTACATCCTGCTTTGGTCTGTTATGGTTACCAACAGCCCATAAACACATGAAAAAACCATACACAATGAGAACAGCTAATGCTCACAGCAAATCAGAAATAGCAGCATGGGAAACTTAGATTTCAGTTAGTACTTGAAGTGAACGATCAGTTGTGACAATCCAGACCTAAAAACCAAGCCACATAGCTTAGGCTGTATGCTCTATTAAAACCAGTAGTAATACACTACTCAGATCTACATAATCTTCTCTTAGCGAATGCTTAATGTAGGACTTGACGACCAAGGAAAAACATTAGGGGGGCAGGGAAATCTTTTTGACTGGTGCAAAATACAGTGTCTTTCAGAACTGCAGGGAGAAATCACATTCACTTTCGTCTACAACACAGCAATTTTTCATTGTTGTTCCTGAACACATTATATGAAAGTACTTCATTACAGAAGAGATGCACTTAAGCTAAAATAAAGACTACTTCCTCAAAACATATTCCTTTGTCAGATTTGACATTTTCAGGTATTCTGCTTATACCTTTTAAGGGGGCAAAATAAATCACTCCAAGCATATAAGCAGGAACAGTTTATTGTGACATTGGCAGCTTTTCTTAAGTACCATGGAGTTCTCTACATTTCTTCTTACCTGCCAATTTAAATATTTCATCCACATCTGCAGCGTTACTTTATAAAATTTCTTTAATATCTGCATCTTTTCAACCTGATTTAATAGAAAAACAGAAGCAAAAGAACAAACTCTGGGAAACATGAGGAGTTGCACCATGGCAAATGTATTCTTTAATAGAAAGTAAGAAAATCCTCCCTACTGAACTTTATTAACAATGAGGAAAAAGATAAATATCCACAGCTCATTTTTCCATTTGGTAGAATTATAAGATCCATCTATGCACGTATAAGCGCAGAACACACAATTTTAGCCACGCTGGAACCACCTAAACAGAGATTTTATGTTCTATAGTTTTTACATGCATTCCATCCTTGATGTGGTGATTATAGTACAGGGATTCTGTTCTTCATCTACAGCAGATTCAATTTAAGAATACACCATAAGCCAACTTACAGAAACATCCATTAGTTGCTAATAGAAAGAATCACAGGAAGGTCTCACAACAGTTTACTAAAACATTAAGTTTTTTTTTAAATCACAGTTTTCAAATATAAAAATTGAATTTTCCCTATACTGAAATATATTTACATGAACATTTTAAAAAGATGGTCTGTAATTTAGATTTAATCACTGTCATCTGAACCACCTTCAGACCTCTCATCGTTGGATGCTTCTGGTTCAGATTCATTACCAGATCCTCTGCCAGAACCCTCATTGTCAGATCCTCTCTCAGAATCTCTGTCCGAGTCAGCACTGTGAGAAGCTGGGTGAGATTCGTTTTCTGAACCACCGGAATGACTTCTCCCTGACTGTACAGACTCATTGTCAGACTGCTCCGAATCTGACCGCCTCCTTTTTCTAGCCGATCTGTCACTGTCAGAATCTTCCTCAGATGGGTGGACGCTGGACCTCCTTGGACTCCCTGCCTCGCTACCAGATTTGTTTCTGTTATCAGAATCACTATCAGAAACAATGCGTTTGCTATGCTGCCGCTCCCCATCATCTGAATCACTGTTGCTATTCCTAGCATGTCTGTAGGGAAAAGAAAAAAAATCCAGAATTAAAAGATGCTATCCTTAGCTTAAAAATAAAGTTAGACACCAGTATTTGAGTAATGCTAGTGTAATCAGAATGAGAAGAATGAGTGGAATTAATTTGCAGTGGAAAGTGATGTTGTGAGTACAATGAAAGGTTTCTCATTATCTTCACATTATCTCATTATTGTTAACACTGCAGTTTCTCTTGAAAGCGTGCATTGAAACTTTAGTACATACAAAGTTAATTAAGGTTCCTACCCATCATCAGCAATTTTGAGTTTATCCTCATCAGAAGAATCATCACTTGATGAAATGATAGCTTTTGATTTGATCTTTCCTTTCATTGAAGGAGGCAGACGTTCTGGTTTGGGCTGTATAAGGGAAAAACAAAGGACTGCTTGTTCATGTGGCTGGTTAAAGCACAGCATCCAAACATAGAAACATATTCAGAAAACCACATGTGCTTTTAACAGTTCTTCTAAAGTCATCAGAACTTTCCATTTACTATCACTTAATTCTAGACAGCTTCAGACATATCCTTTTCACCCTTGAAGCAGCAACAGCAACAGGGCAGAAGGATAAAAATAAGCTCGAAGGCAGTTTTCTAGAAGTAGTTTCGTTGTAATTTTCAACATTAATAAATCTCTCTTGACTAGGGAGATGCATACTTAGGAAAGTGATGCAGTTATTCAGGGTTTAACTTACAGCCTTCTTTTTCTCTGCTTTGGGTGGACGTCGTTTTTTAGGTCTTGGACCATTTTCATGTTCTTCATCGTCACTCCCCTCATCTGCCTTCTGGGGTCTTAAACAGAAACATATTTTATATGACGTAAAGCATAATATCACAAAAAAATGTAACACATGCAAAAATAAAAGTCTCCAGAAATGTCCAGTTTACCAAGTGTTACTCATGCTTCTTTTGCAGAGTGGCTGCTTAAATCCTATAACGTGCATGTGTAAATAAAAATTAATCATGTGACCTCATGACAACAGTGCATTTTTTAAATCATTAAGAAAGACTGCATGAGAATATACTTAAAAAACATACTATTTCTCAGGGAACTCTAACACTGAAGTATCAGTTACCTCCTCCTCTTCTTCTTCTTTCTCTCACCCTCCTCTTCTTCCCCATCTTGTTCGCTACCACTGCCCTTCCTCTTCTTTTTCTTTCTAGACACGGGCAAATCTTCATCACTGTCATCATTGACGAACTCATCAAATTCCCCCGCTCCTTTTTTGGAACGCTATAATAAATAAGAGCCCCACAATATAGCCTATTATTCACCTTCCAGTTAAAAAGCTACCAGAAAACAATTCAAAAAAGAAATTTTAACTGAATATATTTTCGAAGATATGAAAACACAGACCTTTGTGCCAGCTTTCCCATAATCTGTAGATTGATATCATTAAGAGACTGATTCCACATTTGCACTTAATAGAATAATGAACTTCTGCTATTTTAACAATTTAGTAGAACAGATTTTGACAATGCCAATGTGCTTGGAACTTCTCAGTACTAGCTTTCAATTTTTGCATTTGGGTATTAAACCTGTGCAATTTCACTCCATGGAGCCTAGGAGTTTGAAATTAAAACCTGTGCTACTGCAAGAGACCATATACATATCAAAAGCGGAAAATGAAGGAGATTAAAAAAAAAAAAAAAGAAGTTTTTGTTTTTACCCTGCCTCCACCACCACCACGTTTTTTCTCCTTTGATCCTTCTACTTCACCAGTGAACATCAGAATATTCTTGGTTTTCTCCACATATTGAGCTCTTTGTTCCAGAAGTTTCTTCTGTTCTTCTTTTTCTCTTAGGCGCTTCTCTTCCTGAAACAGAGAGAAAACTAAGCATTACTATTGTGTCTGCAGCATTGCAGTGTTACAACTGCAAGCGCATAAATTATTTGCTGACAAGAAACTGGAAAATTGACTTTAGACAGTCTATATCACAGCAGAAGGTCCAATTGGAAAAAAAAAAAATTCTTCTACAAGCCTATGCTGAAGTAGGCAAAAGTCCAGAAGAACTGTTGCACCAAGTACTTCCTCATCCAGCCTGTCAGTACAGAAATTGGATTGCAGACCTTCTAGGGCACCAATTTTATTTCACTATAAAAACTAAAATCTATTTCTGAGGCTAAGGGGAAGAAAGAGTGAGTATCACCTGTTCACTATAACATTTTCTGCTAGCATTTACTGTACTACAAAAAATAGCTACTAGACATTTTATCAGTAACGCCAGGTACTACCACAGAGCATATATATTGTTGATATACTGTTTAATAATAAAGTATACTTTTCAAAAAGATATAGCATACAGAATGTAACAGAATAAAACCTGTTCTTTAAGTAGTTTTTGGCGAAGCAGCTCCTTTTCCTGCTCTTGCTTCGCACGTAGCTCCCTCTCTTCCTCATCCTGCTTGCGTGCCCGAGCCACATGATACTGGGCTTGACTCAGTAAGTCAGAGCACTGCCTGTAACAAGCAATGTTTTCAAACAAAGGAAGGTGGCAGACAAATACTACAACAAGAAACCATTTTATAAAGAGCATGAATCACAACAGTACGTTCATATTGCCTCAAAAAGAAAAAAAAGCTACCCAAAATAGCATAACAGAAGTGTAGCACAGATTTTTGCGTAAACTAAAGCACTTTCCCGTAAGCTAATTTATCTTTAAATTGCAATATACAATTTCAGAACACACTGCTTCACACTTAAAATTTAGCCAATTTATATAAGCAAAAACACACATGAACATAAAAGGAATGATCTCAAGTAATATGGACAGCTTCAGAAATATGGTTAATAAGAACTTGTATTTAATCACTACATACTAGCAAACCCACTCAGAAAGGTAGGTAAAAAACCCAACTGTGTAAGAGTTAAGGTTGCACTAAGTGTTCAAGTCTCATGAAACATCAAAGCAAGGTGCTTTCAATACCCTCTTAGCTCATAGTACAATGATGTTTCTTTTAAGATCAAAATATTCCTGTCTGTACAAAGTGCTTTAATGATACCTATTTAATATGTACAGTGGATGATGGCCAACAGATGTTATTTGTATGAGGCTATGAAAATCTTAGAAGAATGTCCAATAAATGAAACATAGGGCCTACTAAGTGAAAAACTAAGAAATAAGCTTACAAGGAAAATGATTTGAATAGGGTTGCATACAAACTCATTACCCTGAGCAAAAGTTGAAGCAGACTAGACTTTGCAACAAATTTTTTTCGTGTTTCAATAACTGACCCATGCTATTCACCCATGAAGCACCTCAAAAAATCTACATGAAAGCAAACCTGTTACATTATCATGTTTCAAGTCAAAACAGCGAGAGCTAGAGATGTTTAACTGCACTCTCATTGGTAGCAAATTTGCCACTAAAACAGCCAAAGTTTCGCAGGCTCCATCTAATGGCAGACACCAAGTGTTGAATGTTTTAGATGACACAAAAACATCAGAAAGCAGAGAGAGGAAAATAATGAAATAGTAGTAGGGAGTAACCCTGCACTTGTATTTCTAGCGTTCTAAGAACTTGTCAGTTGAAATCTTAGAATCCAGTTTTATTATGAAAAAACAAGACAAAAACATTACATTTGATCTCTGAATGAAGGATTTGTTTGTGGTTTTGTGTTTTGTGTTTTGGAGGGGTTTTTTTGTTTGTTTGCTTTTTACCTGGCTTCTGTAGCAGCAAGTGCCAAGTCAAATCTCATCTTATCACCTACTTTACTCAAGTAACTGAAGTACCTGGACAAAAAAAACAATAAACAAAATTAAGCAAAACTGGTACTACTTACGTATTTATTGTAATTTTGCCTTAAAACAAAGCATTTACTCCTGAATTACAATCCTATAAAACTAAACTGATGAGGAAACCTCACCAATTTTCTGTGTGCAGCCCCTTTTAATACAACAGCATAAAAGTACAGAGTTCTCCACATTTAAAACATTCTGAAACCACTCTATAGCAGAACAAAAGCCCAGAAAAATTCTACAGATAATTAGAAGATATCATTTACTGGCTTTTAGTAGTAAGTACACTGCTGACCCCATCCATCACAGCTCCTTATCCATCACAGCTCAAGTGCTTGAAACCAGCATAAGAAAAGGAATGAAAACTTACTTTTTAAAACATCCTTCCAGAACAGCCACCTTGAACCTAGCTGATAGGCCCTTTTGAATACAACATACCTTCAGGTAGATGGGTAAGCTATGATGATCAGTGTTTTGAAAACATTTTCTCCAATTCATTTAAAGGAAAACAATTTTCTAACTTTCAAGATTACCACCATTTCTTCCCATATTCCAAAGACATTTTAAATGAAGTGTTTTTGTGCTAGGCTGAACTCAAATTCTTGTGCATATGAAGTGACAACTGGATCAGATTAATCACACTGTTTTCTGTCCAGATTAAGACACCTAAAAGATCTGAAATGCACTTAAACTGCTTCTGTTCTTAAGCCACAAGAGAGCTTAGACTTTACTTGTCAACAGGAGGGTGAAATTAGTTTTCAAGGACTACTGGTCATTAACTAGGCTTTTATAATATAAATAGATTTGGTTTTGAGCTTTATAGGTTGTTTTGAAGGAAACAGTCAAAAAAAAGTATTACATTCATAGAATAATTTCAACATTTTTTTCAACTATGCTCTTCCAGGAAGAAGTGTATCTTGGTCACTGTAATACAACATCCCTTGCGAAATACATACTGGTCACCTGGCCAAACAAAACTGGCTCTGGAGCAAAGTCTGAATCCATAGTTTTGTCAGGCCCAATCTTTGTTTACCTACTAGAAACTCTAGAGTTACATACAGTGTTTCATAGGAGATGATTGTTCGCTCTTCTAACCAGATTTGTGACCGTTTACTGTAAGGGAACAACAAAATAGATTATAATGACTAGGAATAAATCAGCTTTACCTGTGGGCTAGCTCCAGTTCTTTCACAGCATTAAGCACCTCCTTTAGATTGCTTTTTTCATCTTTCAGGACAGAGGTAGCTAGTCTCTGAAGCACTAAAGCCACGTTAAACATAAGGACTGTATCACTTGGCGCTACATGCCTGGCCTGTAAATAAAAATAATGTTTTTAAGATATGCTACAATGTGATACAGAGGTATACTGAAGTGACATACAGAGAATAAACACCATTATTTCAATACCAGACTACCAAATTTAGAGACAAACATGCATCAACTTACAGTAATTTTATTGTGATATATGATGTTTTACATTCATACCTTTAACAAAGTTTGTTTGCATTCCTGTAATTTGCCACATTTGAAGAGTGCCCGGGCCAAATATAACAATACCTCAGTATTTTGATGCTTATAGAACTTTCTGAGGCAGTTTTCATACTAAAAATGAAGAAAAAAAAAAAAATCAAAAGACGACGTGACAATGGTTAGTTATTTTGGTTAGCTAACTCCAGCAAATGTTTCTATTCCTAAAAAGCACTACTGTTCACATGCCTTCAGTTTTTTTAAAGAAGTGTGTCATGCTACATGGATGTGTCCTTTTCACGGATCAGAAAATTCTTTCTGCTATTCCATAGCAAGCACCTGATTTTTCTGGAAACTGGCAGCAGTCCCAGAGGCTCTGCAGGTCTTAAAATACAACAGAATATTTTGCAAGTACCATCTATTGTAACAAAATCCAATAAATGTGACTCTTTTTAAGAGCACTCTATTACTCTCTGCAGTATGGGGGGGGGGGGAATCTATTTTCTTCACTCACACAAGACATTTTACAAATTGAAATATATTTAATGTAGTAATTCCATGTATCTGATGCAATTAGTTTAAAAAAATTCCCATCTTTCAGATAACTCCACATCAAATTGGTTCTGTCCACCTAGCTGAATAACTTGGCATGCCAAAGGATATCTAGTTGTTCTAAAGTGTAAAGGAAGACTTGTTACTATAGGTTTTATGGGTCTAGAATTAAAGCTTCAAACACTTATGAAACTTAACTGTTTCAGTAAAGAGCGCCCTTTCTTTGACATACCCTTTTCTCAAGTCATCACTCACCCTTTCCAAACCTCCAACATATTAAGAAATACAAAGTAACTTTTATTTCCAGCTCAATATAGAAACTGCCCTGAGCTGCAGTGCCTCAAGTACTACTCTTGGATGGCACTGTACTGTGAGCGCCCAATTTTCACTCACATTTAGAGTCAAAGATTTTGTATTTAGCTCAAGTCTGCCTTGAATTTGTATGCTTTATGACAGAGAACTCGCTAGATAAATCTGAGTCCAACATTGCGTATTTCAGACTGTGGTTTGCACTGACCACGTAGCGGAACCCAGGGAACAATAAAACACCTCAGTAAATAAATATATTTCTACTAACAGCTTTAATTACATCTATTAGCAAATGAGTACAATATTTTTTCTGATAAATCAAAAGGTGAAAATAATACCCAGTTTCCCCACTGTAATTCACTGCTTAAACAATTGCTGAAGTTAGATTTTCATTAGGCTTTTGTCAATAAAAACCAACAAGGTGTTAAAAAAACCAAAACCAAGAACACAGACCCCATTCAAACACAATAGAATGAATTTGATCACGTTACCAAAGCTTGTAAACAATACTTCACTGGAGGATAATGACTACTGAGGTCTTGATCAGGTTAAGAAAGGCCCAGTATCTCTTCCTTATAACTATCACAAAAAGCTTCAGGATAGCTCCAAATTAAGTATTTTTCTCAGTGTGGACTCAACAAAACAAGCTTGTTCTGAGCTTCTGTCCTGTCCACCATACGCTTTTATTTTTCAGCTTACTTGCGTGCTTCTGGTCAACTATTGAGTCAATTTAGTTACAAGAGCTTGATACTTGGAAGTTAGCTTGCTTGAGCAGGTTGAACTAGATGACCTCAACAGATTTTTTCCAACATGAATTACCTTGCGATGTCAACTGTGGTGAAAGAAGTCATGGCACAGTCAGCTTTTCAGACAGCTCTGATTGTTATTTATGCAATCATTCGCAAGAACAAAAATAGTAAGTGTTACTATTAAGAAAATGCCAGCAGCAAATTGCATTTACTTACTTCAGTAACATCTGAATGTAAATCACATACAGTGAACTACACTGACTGAAACCTCTCTGACTGTAAATTAACTCCAAGACCAAAATTCTAACCCAATTATGTTTTAACTCTGCTACCAAAAAACCAGTGTACAAGTCGGTAGGCGTTTTGTTCTCTCACCCAAGTTTGGCAGTTTGTTTTTCCATCTAGACTTGACAGCCAACAGCATGCTAGAAATAGACCTACAACTTCTTAAAACATTATTCAGAAATGTTTGCAGCTGCTACTACAGCAGAGAAACATCCAGAAGTCATCTAACCCAACACATTATGTAGTTCAATTTAGAGATGTTACCATCTGCACAGCACTGATGTACTGTTTCTGTTCTACGTAGATATGTGCCAAATTCAGCCACACATCACTGATATCTGCTGTTGCCTCTCTCACTTGGGCAAAAACATCACGAGCTTCACGGAAATATCCTTTATGCGCCAAGACAGCTCCTAAGGGGAAAGTAATATGTACAGCATAAGCTTCCAGGTTCGTGTACTCCTACCAAAGAAAACAAAATATTACCTGAATAAAGTTCCCCATTGAAACCTAAGTGACATAACTGCCATATAAAAGCTATTC